>ENA-ORSG01000216-ORSG01000216.1-human-gut-metagenome-genome-assembly--contig:-NODE-216-length-62035-cov-47.888416_pt1 | contig 62035 bp, 67 predicted proteins | sample MGYA00242189_ERZ509156 | MGnify/ENA primary metagenome ERZ509156 (study PRJEB26280, sample SAMEA2338666) | human gut metagenome | biome: human gut; feature: human-associated habitat; material: faeces...
TTTATGTAAGGGAAGATGGAACCACCCTCACCAAGTCGGTCATTCCTTCTTTTCCGTTCATCCTTACATATTAACCAAAACGCATTATCAATCAATCGTTTAACACTGACAGAGCATCCCCTCATTCACCTTTCAGCCGTGCTTCCCAAGCTACTTTTAAACCAGCCTTCAGCATTTCTCCTGCCGGAAGAAATTTTACAGATGAAAGGAGGCTGCAGGGGTGGTAACAAGATGTCCATTCACTACCGGAGCCCTACCAACAGGACATTTCAGCGGTAGATGAAAGGAGGAAGGAAGAAGCAATATTTCCTTCCTCCGCTACTATGATATCTGCCGGCTTCTCATCAAATGTTCGCCGTCGAGTCTTTCAGATTCCACTTCACGATAAACCTTTACCCTTGGGATTGTGTCTAAACACTGATAATGCTGTCATTTTGTTAGTAAGGGCGAGATTCGCTCGCCCAAAATAGCTTGTTTGTGTATTACTCCCAAGATCGTGACCGTTGGTTCGGACAGGCAAACCCTGCCCTACAGTTGATGATTTGATAGATCGGGTTAGCTTTGATACATCCCTATCAGACTGCGACAAAGACTTTTTAAATAATGCCTATATAATCTCAAAGCTTCCCTCCAAACGGATATCCGCCGATGAAGCCCCAACCATTACTTTGAAACTTCCCGGCTCTACACAAAAGTTCATATTCTTATCCCAAAGCCCTAAATCCTGCGGACGAAGTTTAAAATGAACGATTTTTTCCTCTCCCGGCTCCAAAGAAATACGCTCAAACCCACGCAACACTTTTGTGTAAGTCGTAACACTGCTCACTTCATCACGCAAATAAAGTTGTACCACTTCATCTCCTTTTACCTTTCCCGTATTCTTCACTCTGCAACTTATATTTACTTCACCCTGTACCCCTTGTTCCTTGGGAGTTATTTGCAAATCACTATAAACAAAAGAAGTATAGCTCAAACCATATCCGAAAGGATAAAGTGCACCATAAACCGAAGTACTTGCAGGGACATCCGATCCCGGTTTAAAAGGAAAGGCAAATGGTATTTGTCCTACTGATTTCGGAAAAGTCACAGCCAGTCTTCCACCCGGATTGTAATCTCCAAACAAAGCCTCAGCCACTGCCTGCCCGCAAAACTCACCGGGAAACCAGGCATGTAATATCGCCGGAACATTAGCCGCTGCATAATTAATGGTTGCCGCACGACCGTCAAGCAACACCAACACTACCGGCGTGCCTGTGCCCATCACAGCTTTCAACAACTCTTCCTGACGGCCAGGCAGCTCCAAACTGGTGCGAGAACGGTCTTCCCTTACCGTCAGTTCATTACCGCCCAGCACCATAATGGCAACTTCTGCATTTTGCGCAGCGGCAACCGCCTCATCCATCAGCCTGCTTTCTTCTTCCGTCTTCGGGAAATCAAGAATTTCACTTTCCGGGAAATGCGGGTCTATAATATCACAACCCTTCCGATAAACCACCTCTGCATCGGGAAGCATTTCCTTTATTCCCTGAAAAACTGTCTTTATCGGTGCATTGGCAGGTCCGTAACGGCAGATAAGTTGCTTCTTCTCTTCGGCATTCGGACCGATAACAGCCACCTTCCGAATCGATTTGGATAAAGGCAGCATCTCTTTCTCATTCTTAAGCAAGACCAATGACTGACGCGCTGCATCGAGTGCCACCGCCTGATGTTCTTTGCTATGTACTATCTTCTCGGCCAATTTTCCATCACCGCGATACGGGTTGTCGAATAATCCCAGCCAAAACTTCACCCGAAGAACCTCCGCCACACGCTTGTCCACCGTATCAAAAGAAATCTTTCCATCGGCAATTGCCTTACGCAAAGGAATTATAAACTCGTCGGGAGCAGTAAAATTAGTACGCACATTCAAACCGGCATTGACACACTGCGCAATACCGTCTTCGTATGTATCAGCCACCTTATGTTTGCCTGCAACAAACTCCACCGCCTCACTGTCAGAAACCACATACCCCTTGAATCCCCATTCCTGACGCAAGATTTCGGTCAGAAAATGATAGCTTCCGCTAATCGGTTCACCATCATAATCATTATAAGAGCTCATCACGCCCAAAGCCCCTGCATCTTGGAAAGCTACCCGGAAAGGCTCCAGATAGAGCGTTCTCATTTCACGCGGTGCTACGTGGGGATCGGTACGCGTTTGCCCATCGCGTCCGCCCACAGGAATACTGTAAACAGCAAAATGTTTGGGAGTGGCAACCAAATTATGCTTTTGAAGGGTAGTTACCATTTGTTTACCTAGTTGTCCCACCAGATAAGGATCTTCACCATACGTTTCCACACAACGTCCCCAGCGGGGATCTTGCGAAATATCCAAAATGGGAGAATAAATATTGGTATAGCCCAAAGCATCTGCTTCACGTGCCTCCACTTCGGCAATACGCGCAAAGTTCTTTGTTCCAAGTGGCACCTTGTCCACACTGGGCAGGGAAATAAGTGGCACGGTCGTGACACAAACCACGTATACCCTCGTTTGTAAAGTCAACCGGAATACCCAAACGAGTTTCTTCAATAAACCACCGCTGGATAGCATGCTTCGTATCTACATGCCTGGTGTAGGGAAAGGCATACTCTGAACGAAACTTGCCGAGACCGTTATGCTCTTCATCAATATTTCCAATGCCGTCTTTCCATATTTCGGTTTTCCAGTTTTCTTGAGGCAACGCATCTTTCAAAATACGCCCCGAACCGTAAAGCGTGGCCATCTGACAGGTTTTCTCATCAAGAGTCATTTGACTCAACAAATCCTGCACACGGTCTTCCAACGGAGCCTTGGGATCTTCATAAATATCCATCACTCCATTCTTATTAAAGTCAATCCAGCCTTTATGATAAATACTTTTTTGAGGGGATGCCGCACTCATCTGAGAGTGAGTACATAAAGCCAACAAGCCTAATAATACAATTTGGTTTTTCATAAGTAAATATTCTTTCGTTGTTCGATATGCGTGTTTTATTTTCAGTAACCAATCACTTATCTGCCCCCAACCATGTCCATTTATGCCAAATACCTTCCAACGGTCCTTGCTTGTGACTCTTCAACCACCATTTACAGAAACAGACCTGCAACAAGAAGAGCACAAACCCGATTATCAGACTAAGCGCATAGCCACAGTAAGGAGCGAGATACAGTCCGAACGGGAAATAAATGACAGCACCGGCAATAGACTGTCCGATATAATTGCTCAGACTCATTTTTCCATAAAAGCGAAGATTGGATACAAACTTCTTGAAGCCTTCCTTTTGATAAAGCAACACAAAAGATGCAACCAACACTACCGTGAATGCAAACTTCTGCCACATATCGAAAGCCGTCCCTACTGTTCCCCGAACAAGTAAGCTGTCACTTGCCATCACCAACTCTTTCAACTGGAACAACGGAGCAAATGCGATGGCAGAAATAATAAGTGCCTTCACCCAGAAACGTGTATTGGTTTCGGAAGAAACAAAAAGCTGCTTACGGCCGATATACAGTCCCATCAGGAACAAACCGGCAGTCTGCCAGAAACGTCCGGCACCCAATGCCCAATACAAACTCGCTTTTTGACCGTAAGTGATGTTCTTCCATAAGAACTCTCCCAAATTCCCCTCTTTCGTATAAGCCGCCACTTCCTGATACATTGCTCCTACCCCCAAATCGGGCAACGTATGCGACGGGTCGTACAAACTTACTATATAATGATACCATTCAACAGGTTGCAGTAAAAATACAATAGCTGTAACAAGAATGGCACAATCACTCCATTTGCGCACCACAAATAATACGACACCCACTACAACAAACAGTAATAGGACATCTCCTGCCGGGAAAAAAGCAGCATTGACAGTAGCAAAAACGGCTAATAAGACAAGACGCCAAAGAAAACGATAGCCAAAATCCTTCCCTTTCCGTTGCTGATTAGCCGACTGAATATAGAATGTAAATCCGAACAGCAAAGCAAAAATAGCATAAGCTTTCCCGGCAAACAGAGAAAAAGTAATGTTAAAGACTCCGTCATTCAGAATATTCAACCATCCGGGATCTCCTGTAGGATAAACCGGAAAGATAAAGTGTTCCAAGTTATGTACCAAGAGAATTGCCATCACAGCAAATCCCCGCAAAGCATCTACCACTTCGATACGTGGCAGTTTTTCTGATAATTGTTTTTCCATGAAATAGATATTGTTAATAAATAGATACAAGCAACAGGTCCTCCACTTCGTTCAGAATAACAAAGTAATAGACCATTTTAGTCTTGACGCATTCCTTTTTTTCAATTGAGTGCAAAGATAACCTTCTTTTTCCAACTATTCATTCGCATAGATCAAATTCTTTCGAATGCATCTGCCTCATCCTGAACGAAGAAGAAACATACAGTCCGACAGTATGTAAAATTTAACTATTTACTCTTCCGCCCAAACTATTATTTTTCTACATTTGTTATCATTGAAACTTTAAATACGAAAGACATGAAAGCAAATCCTGTATTTAGTTTGTACATCCCTACCAAATTGATATTCGGTTGTGGGGAAATCAATAAGTTATCAAGTGAAAAACTACCGGGAAAGAAAGCATTGGTTGTTATTTCTGCCGGAACTTCCATGCGGAAATATGGATATCTGCAAAAAGTACTCGCCCAACTGAGGCTGAATCATGTAGAAACGGTAGTTTACGATAAAATACTTCCCAACCCCATCAAAGAACATGTAATGGAAGCAGCCGCCATCTGTCGCGAAGAAAGATGTGACTTTGTGGTCGGACTGGGAGGGGGAAGTTCTATCGATTCCGCCAAAAGCATTGCTGTAATGGCATGCAATGACGGTGATTATTGGGATTACGTTTCAGGAGGAACAGGTAAAGGACGTCCCATCAGCAAAGCTCTGCCTATTATAGCCATTCCCACAACAGCGGGTACAGGTACTGAAATGGACCCATGGACAGTAATCACTCATGAAACGGCACAGGAGAAAATAGGCTTCGGCTGTCCCCTCACCTATCCTACCCTTTCCATTGTAGACCCTGAATTAATGGTATCCATCCCGCCCGAACTTACCGCTTTTCAAGGATTTGATGCCTTTTTCCATGCTGCCGAGGGTTTCATTGCCAACTGTGCAACCCCTATCAGCGACCTATATGCATTGGAAGCTATCCGCTTATTATATAAATACCTGCCGGTAGCCGTAGCCGACGGACAAAATCTAAAAGCACGCGCCAAAGTTGCCTGGGCGAGTACACTCGCCGGAATGGTAGAATCTACCTCCAGTTGTACTTCCGAACATTCACTGGAACATGCCATGAGTGCCTACTATCCGCAACTTCCCCATGGAGCCGGATTAATAGCACTTTCCGAAGCTTATTTTGAAACTTTCCGTCACGACTGCACCAAACGCTACATGAAAATGGCCGAAGTGATGACCGAAAAGAAGAGTAATCGTGCATCCGACTTCATCGATGCACTAGTAACAATGCAAAAAGAATGCAAAGTAAAAGATTTAAAATTAAGTGAATATGGCATCCGGCCCCATGACTTTCCTAGAATATTGCAGAATGCACGTGACACCATGGGCGGTTTATTCACACTTGACCCACATCCCATAACCGATGACGAAATACTGAATATATTAGAAAAGTCTTATCGATAAATACAAGAAGGGCTATAGCTTGATTTCCTTTGCCATAGCCCTTCTTTACATTATATTTCTACTCTCCCACATTCTTTATATTCAAAATTCTTCATACATCGACAACATTCGATAACATCACCCCCTTCATCCCCCCTCTATTTTCCGTTGTCTAAAGAAAACCCATATCACAACATTTTAATCATTTACTAAGTTCTTTTAGAACTTTGCAATAATTTATATTTAGGTTTACGCTGCAAATATATTATATTATTTATTAATTCAAGCATATTTAAGAAATTATTTTTAATATATACTTGATATTTTATTAAGATTACGCAATTAACCTCTCCAAATCTTATATAAACAATCTTATATAGCTATAGATAAATAAAATATTAGCCACCAATATTTTTATAATTAGGTAGAATAAAAGTAGATACAAAAGCCATATTATACCTATACATATACTCCATCAAATGGTATACAGGCTTTGTAGCAATGTTGCAAAGTTCTAAAAGAACTTTATTGGAAAATAATTTCATGCTATAATAAACACTAATAAAAAAAATCACAGCTATGTTAAAAAGGCTAAAGTCAGTCAGTACGTTGCTGTTCTTAATGGGCGTCTCTACAGGAACAGCTTACGCGGTTGCCGAATCCGGTATAACCGATGTGAAAATCACACAACAAAATGGCTCTTGTACCGGTATTGTGAAAGACACAACAGGTGAAACCGTTATCGGTGCATCTGTGGTAGTAAAAGGTACCACCAACGGAACAATCACCGGTATTGACGGTGACTTCTCTTTAAACAATGTCAAACAAGGAGACATTATCCAGATTTCTTTCGTTGGATATAAAACGGTAGAAGTAAAATGGAATGGTCAGCCTCTAAACGTTACATTAAAAGACGACACGGAAATGTTGGGAGAGGTTGTAGTTACCGGTTACGGTGGTCAACAGTTACGTACCAAAGTAACCAACTCTATTTCGAAAGTAAAACAGGAGAGCTTAAACGTAGGTATGCACTCCAATCCTGCACAAGCATTATCCGGTGCCGTAGCCGGCTTGAAGGTTATCCAATCATCAGGTAGCCCCGGCGCAACTCCTACCATTATCTTGCGTGGTGGTACCAACTTGGATGGAACCGGTTCTCCACTCGTTGTAGTAGACGGACAACTTAGAGACTCTATGAGTGATATCAACCCTGAAGACATTGAGTCTATGGATGTATTAAAGGACGCCGGTGCTACTGCACTTTACGGTGCACGTGCCAGTAACGGTGTAATCCTTATTACCACCAAAAGAGGTAAAGCAGGTTTCCGCGAAATTAACTTCAAGGCTAAATTAGGTTTGAGCTATGCACGCACTCCTTATGAATTTTTGGAAGCAGGCGAATATATCAAAGCTATGCGTAAAGCACACTGGGATGCAGGACACTTGTTTCAAGACAAAGACGGAAATACAAAAACTTATTGGGGTAATTGGGAAAGTTACCTGAACGGTAAACAACCTTTCGGTACCGGTAACAACCTGGATCAGGACATTTACAGTACTCAGTTCTTAAACGAAGACAACAAATATCTGCTGGGCAGAGGATGGCAGACAGTGACAGACCCTATTACCGGCAAAGAAATTTTATACAAGAATACGGATGTAGATAAATATAACCTGAATGATCCCGCATTCTCACAGGACTACAACATCAATATGTCTGGTGGTAATGACCGTGGCACCTACTACGCCGGTTTGGGATACAACCGTCAGGAAGGTGTTCCTGTCAATACATTCTACGAACGTTATTCATTCATTACCAACGCCAGCTATAAAATTGCAGACTGGCTAACTTCCACTTCGTCACTAAACTATAATCGTGCCAATTGGAAAAACATGCCCGGCTCCAACGGTTCTGAGTTAAATTATTTCGGACGAGTACGTTCACTTCCTCCTACTGTTCTTTTTGAGGATGAAGAAGGCAACATGAAACTAGGTCCGGGCACCGCTGATGGTAACCAAATGTACCAACCCGACCAATGGTGGAATGACAATCAAAGCGATAAGTTCACAATGAGCCAATCCTTTAAGATTGATATTCTGAAAAATCTGTCATTGACAGCCAACATGAACTGGTATTACTCTGAAACATATCAGGAAAGTTTCACAAAAGATTATGAAAATACTCCCGGAAACTTCGTGCGTACAAGATCGGCTACAGCTTATTATAACCGCGATTTCCGCCAAACATACAATGCCGTATTAAACTATAACGAAACCTTCTTCCTTGACCATCATGTAGAAGTGATGTTAGGTATGGAATACTACAACAAATACCAACGCGGATTTGAGGCACAAGGCCAAGGTGCACCTACCGACGACCTCCCCGATTTGTCACTGACCGATAAGGGCGAAGGTAAGCGTACTATCAATTCATGGCATGAGAAACAACGCATCCTGTCATTCTTCGGACGTTTAAATTATGATTTTAAGGACAAATACCTGTTGTCATTCGTTTTCCGTCGCGACGGTTACTCCTCTCTGTTAGGTGACAACCGTTGGGGATTCTTCCCCGGAGTATCTGCCGGATGGATTTTCGGACGCGAAGACTTCATTAAAGAAGCCATTCCCGTAATGTCATTCGGTAAGTTGCGTGCCAGCTACGGTATCAATGGTAATGCGTCAGGTATTGGTGCCTATACCTTACAGGGAAGCTACGGTTCAAGCAACAGCAACGGTTCATTCAACTATAACGGAAATACTTCTTATCTCATCACAGAACTTCCCAACCCTAACCTGAGATGGGAAAAGACCGCTACCTTTGAAGTGGGGGCAGACTTGAGCTTCTTTGCCAACCGACTGAACACTAACCTGACATATTATAACCGGCTGACATCAGACAAATATGCAGCATTGAGTTTCCCGACCTCTACTGGTTTCTCATCTGTAACAAACAATAATGGTGAATTCCGCAACCAAGGTATCGAAATCGAACTTTCAGGAAAAATTATCGACAGCAAAGACTGGACATGGAGCGCCTCAGGAAATATCGCATTCAACAAGAATAAAATCGTTTCATTACCGGACAATGGTATGGAAAGAAACCGTATCAATGCATTCCAAGTATATACCGGAAACGGAGATGAGAAAAAATGGGTAGGCGGACAACAGGAAGGTCAAGAACCGGGCATACTGTATTTATACCAAGCAGATGGCATTTACCGCTCATACGATGAAATTCCCGCCAATCTGGTGAGAAAATATGGCTCCAGAACTTACTATGGACCTGAGGCATGGAACAAACTGACAGCAGAGCAACAAAATGCCACTACGAACTTCCCTATCCAACCGGGTGACACGAAATTCCATGATGTAAATGGCGATGATGTAATCGATGAATTCGATAAAGTAAAAGTGGGAGCTACCTCTCCACGCTGGACCGGTGGTTTCAATACTACTCTCAGATGGAAAAACTTCCAACTATACGGACGCTTTGACTATGCTCTAGGCTTCTGGTTGTATGAAAATAGTGGGACACAAAGTACTACTCCATGGTTCATGGGATGTTACCAAGGAACATACAATACACCGACAATGTACTATGATACTTGGTCAGAAAGCAATCCGAACGCTAAATACCCACGCTATCTGTTTGCCGACCAAAACGGAAAAAACAACTACATAGCATCCACCATGTTTGCATACAGAGGTGACTATTTAGCTATCCGCGAAATCTCGCTGAGCTATTCATTGCCTGAATCTGTAGCTAAAATGTTGAAGATGCAACGTGCCGAAGTCTCTATTACAGGACAGAACCTGGGTTACATCACCGGTGCGAAAAATGTAGGCTCTCCTGAAGCCAACCCAAAAGACAACGGTGCAGTCGGACAAGGCTATTCATTACCACGTACTATTCTGTTTGGGGTTAACTTAACATTCTAATTTAATAACTAAAAAAGACTACAATTATGAGAAATAAAATATTAAAATTAGCATTTCGCTTCAGTGCATTTGCTTTTGCTGTCGGCATGACAGGTTGCGATGCTTTAGACTTAGCTCCCATTGACACTTATGGAAGCGGTAACTTCTGGACAAGAAAAGAACATGTAATCGCTTATATGGACGGAATACACAAAAATTTCCGTGACCAAATATTCCAGCAACAATATGTATTAGGTGAAGCACGCGGTGGAACCAGTGTTCCCGATGTTGCTGTAGACGGAACTTCGGTTTCTTATCAGGGTATCGTAAATCAAGCCCTGAATGCCGAGTCTCCGGGAATCACAAACTTTGGTAACATATATGGATGTATTGCGAATATAAATATCATGTTGCAGAAGACTCTGGAAGCCGACTATATGACCGAAGAAGAAAAGGCCTATTATCTGGGGCAAGCTTACGGTTTACGCGCTTTCTATTACTTCGGACTGTACCGCACTTATGGTACTTTACCTCTGCGCTTAGATCCAAATCCGGTAGTAAATGGTGACTTTAACCCAAACAACCTTTATATGAAGCGTTCTGCCGGTTCTGAAGTTATGAAACAAATCAAAGCGGACCTGAAATCTTCACTCGATTACTTTGGCAATAATAACTCTTTCGACCCCAATAACCGTAAGAATTTAAAAGGCTATTGGTCAAAAGCTGCCACTGAATATTTGGCTGCTGAAGTCTACTTATGGAATGCTAAGGTTTCTGTAGATGACAATACAGCAAACAATGCAGACTTAAGCGTAGCCAAAAATCATCTGCAAAGCCTGATGAATAATTATGATCTCTCCTTACAGTCAAACTATGAAGATATATTCAGCGTAAACAATAAAGGCAATAATGAAGTAATTTTCGCTGTAAGATATATGGAAGGAGAAGCATCAAATCCATTTACAGCTCTCATGTACAACTATCAAACCGGAGCTTTCAAAACAGTAGGTTTCAACGATGAAAATGGAAAACCTATGGGAGATACGCTGAAAGTTAGCACCACAGGAATGCAGCGCATAGAATATCTACCGGAGTTCTACCTGTCTTATGACAAGACAGATAGCCGCCGCGATGCGACATTCCTGGGAGCCTATTCACGTAAAGACAATTCATTGGCAGGTACAGTGTACAAAAAAATAATGGGACACTTCGATGAATCCATCAATCGCTATATTTGGGACGCTGATGTCATTGTCTATCGTTTGGCGGGCGTATATCTAATGATGGCTGAAATAGCAAATATGGAAGGCGGAGATGTAGCTTCCTATATAAACAAAATACGTGAGCGTGCTTACGGTAAAAATTGGGACGCAACCAAATATGGCTACACCAACGGTAATTTTACAGAAAACGAGCTGGCTATCCTACATGAAAAAGATAAAGAAATGTTAGGAGAAGGACAACGCTGGTATGACCTGAAACGTATGACATTGACCAAAGGAGGCAAACATCTGGTATTCTGTCCGGAAGGCAGCAAAGATGGTCAAAAGGCTATCTTAACTGAAGCCGAAGCTTACAAACTATACTGGCCGATAGAAACCAATATGATTACCAAAGATCCTGAATTGACTCAAACACCGGGATACTAATAATCAAAACATCTGTATTACAGATATAGTCGATTTTAACATTGATTTTGGAAGAGGATGCCCGTGAGGGTGTCCTCTTTAATTTTCTATGATGAATTTGCCGCAATTCATCTCTAATTACTTATCTTAGCCTCAAAATGACAACCTTATATCATCTAATCATGCAGAAAACAAAACTAAAAATGAAAAAATGGGTAATTCTCCTCACCGTTTGCCTGTCATCATCAATGCTATTCGCGCAAACAGCATTTTCCCCCGAACAACATAAAACTGTTTGTTCTGAACGAAGTGACGGACGTTATCTCAGCACCTACGGAGTAGTACATGCCATGCTCAAAGATACCAAACCACTCTATGCATTCCGACATGATTTCACCCGGCAAGAATTTGCCGAATGGCAAAAAGAGGTACGGACAGCCATGATAGAAATCATGCATCATCCCCACATCACCGGTCAGCCAATACCTGTTTGTATAGAGAAAATACAGAAAGACGGTTATCGGCAAGAGAAATGGGAGTTCTATCCACTGCCTCACTGTGTTTCTACTTTTTATATACTGATTCCCGATAAAGTTAAAATACCCGGTCCTGCCGTACTCTGCATTCCCGGATCGGGTATGACAAAAGAAAACCTCATCGGAGAAGTTTCCGCCAACAATATGCGGGCGGCTATGGCCTTAAACATTGCAAAACAAGGATATATCTCAGTTGCCGTAGATAATGCGGCAGCGGGAGAGGCAGCCGACCTGGAACCTTTGACAGGAACAAGTTATGATTATGATACTCCGTCACGCATTTTGCTGGAATTGGGATGGAGCTATTTAGGCTACACTTCTTTTCTAAATAAACAAGTTTTGGAATGGATGAAATGCCAACCCTTCATACGCAAAGACCGCATTGTTGTCAGTGGTTTCTCTTTGGGGACTGAACCTTTAATGGTATTGGGCGTCATGGACCCTTCCATTTACGCTTTTATCTACAACGATTTCTTATGCCAAACACAGGAACGGGCTATCGTGATGACAGAACCGGACCAAAGGGGGCGTCGCCCTTTTCCCAATTCCATCCGTCATTTAATACCCGACTTTTGGAAATACTTTAACTTTCCTGATATAGTGGCTTCTCTTGCCCCTCGCCCCATTATTCTGACGGAAGGCGGACTGGACAGAGACTTCAATTTAGTAAAACGAGCCTATGAAATCAGCGGACATCCGGAAAACGTTGAAACACATCATTATCAGAAATATACGGCACCGGAGACACGTAATACTGCTCAAAATTTGCCTGAAGGACTCGGCAGAGCCTCTTTCTATGACTCTGTAAATGTAGATGGGCCGAACCATTACTTCAAAAATGAATTTGTACTGCCATGGCTGGACAAAGTCCTGGCCGAATAACTCTTAAAATAAGACTAAAAAGCCGCAGCTTCGTTTCCCAACGTTACTGCGGCTTTCAATCTTATTAAAAACTAATATTATTTCTTCATTATCTCTTCGCAAAGCGTATAGCTGCGAATCATCATTCTGGGAATATGGAACGGTCCCTTGAAGATATTACCCTTAGCCGGCTGTGCCACTGTTCCGTCACGATGCAGATAGCCATACCATTCACCATATTCTTTATCAGGGAAATGGGCATAGGTCCAGTCGCTGATTTGCTTATGCATCTCCAGATATTTTTCATTGCCCGTGGCCTGATAAGCATACAGAGTGGCAATAATGGCCTCTGTCTGCGGCCACCAGAACTTCATATCCTGAGAATAATCCTGGGGAGGAAGATTCTTGCAATCACGGAAATTAATGATACCGCCATATTCTTTGTCCCATCCCCAGTCCCAGGACCAGTCAAGGATAGTCAATGCCATATCCACCAATTCTTTATCCCAATTGCGGTACTTGGCCTCTTCCAGAATAAACCAGGCCGTCTCGATGCAGTGTCCCGGATTGATGGTGCGACCGTTGATAGAATCGATAAATTCTCCGTCAGGACCTACCATTTCAAGCAATGCCTTGAATTCAGGATGCATGAAATAAGTACGCAATGCCTTGATGGAACGGTCTATCTGCTCTGTCAGCAACGGGGCGTTGATAGCCGCACGGATGCGTGAAGCGGTATTTACCAGAATCATTGTGATGGAATGTCCCTGCGATTTCAACGTATCCAGATACTTCGGCTCCAATATGCCCGGAGTGTTCAGGAAATGCATGATGCGCTTGAACAGCTCCAGTGCTTTTTCGGCATAAGTATGGTCTCCCGATGCAATGGCGTATTCCGACATGGCAATGGCGGCAAAGCCTTCCGAAAAGACATAACGGCGTTTACGCAACGGAGTTCCGTCTTCCATCACTTCAAAATACATGCGTCCGTCGGCATCGAAACAATGAGCCTCGATAAAGTCGATACAGCTTTTTGAAGCAGCCAGCCATTCGGGATTCTTCTCTATATTATTATAGGCATAAGCTGCGATAAAGCCGAAACGTCCTTGAAACCATACCGATTTGGTGGTGTCCATCAGACTTCCGTCACGGTCGAGGCAAGTGTATACACCACCATGCTTACGGTCAAGACCGTTTTTCAACCAAAACGGAAGAATGTTTTCAATCAGATCCTTCTTATAGCATGCTGCCCAATTCGACAAATATTCGTTTACATTCATAAAAACAAATGTTTTATTTAGAATTTATTACATCTTTCAAAGAAGTTAATTGCTTCCAGTTCTTTCTTCATGGCAGCTTCTTCTTCATCGGTCATATTTTGGAACGGAGTGCGGTTCTTACCCAAATCCAGCCCAATCAGTTTCATAATGCGTTTGCCACCGACAATATTGCCGCGATAATGGCAGATAACATTGATTACTTCCTGTGCAAAGTTCTGACGTTCGCGGGCCAGTTCCAGGTCTCCGGCTTTCCATGCTTCAATGATGCCTACCAGTTCTTTACCGTTATAATTGGTTGTTCCACCGATACCACCCTGAGCACCGCCCATGGCAAGACAAGGCAGAATTGTTTCATCCTGTCCGTGAAGCATATCGAACTTACCGTTCTTGTAAAGGCGGCACTGGTTATATTCATACATACTTTCGAAAGTATATTTGATACCGGCAAAGTTTGGAATACGTCCGTCCACAGCTTCAAGGAAAGCCACCATTGACAAGAATGCACCGTTGAATGCAGGAATATGATAGAAATAGAAAGGAAGTTCGGGTGCACCGCAAGCGATTTCTTCGCAATATTTCACAAGTTCTTCAATACGGCTCACTTTCGGAAAGGGAGGAGCCATGGCACCGATACCCCATGCGCCAATCTTTTGGGCATGTTCAGCCAAACGCTTGCTGGACTTCACGCAAGTGCTTCCCACATGTACGATAACCTTAAAACCTTGAGGAGCAACTTCCATCCAACGTTCTGCCAGTTTCATGCGCTCGTCTTCGGTCAGCATATAACCTTCACCGGAAGAACCATTGATAAATACTCCTTGAAGACCATTCTTTACCAACAATTGGCAATATGCTTCAATCGGTTCATAATTCACTTCTCCGTTTTCATAAAACGGGGTAAAAGGTGCGTCAATAAGTCCGATAATCTTTTCCATAACTATTTCTTTTAGAGTTTTACTTTTCCTATTAATTTTCTGATTTTTCCTTCACCGATAACCGGAGCATGCGGGTCTTCGGGATAAACGATGGCAAACTCACCGGGTTGTAAGGTGGCAAACAAGGTGGGTCTATCGCTATAAAGCGCACAGTCTCCCTCCTTTTGGTAAGCCTGAGCCTGATGTTCCAACGTTTCAACAGCCTTCCAACCGATAGTTTCCTGCCCCGTCAAAAGGATATGCACATCAATGTAATCGCGATGCATTTCCAGCACTTGCTTGTCGGCAGGAACACATTCGGGATTTACATTATTAATAAATAAGTTATCGCCATCCAGTTCAATGCGTCCCAAAGGAGCATTCAGCAAGTCATGCGTCTTTACATAATCAAATAATTGTTTGAACAGCGGATGAAGGCTTTCTATCCGCGAACTGTTCTCTAATCTTGAAACTATCATCGTTATTTTTTGTATAATTTAATCGACCATATTATCTGTCTTCGGGCGCAGGAAGAACAACTGAAGAGCCAAAGCAACCAGAACGATGACACTCAACATGGCAAAGCCCTGTCCCAATCCACCTCCGTCAGTCCATTTGCCTAAAAGCTCCGTTACGGCTGCACCGGCAAATACGCCTGTCATGTTCATGATTCCGTATGCCGTTCCACGATGTTTGTCTGAAACAAACTGACACAGAATCGGCATATTGTTGGCATCGAAGATACCGTAACCCACACCAAAGAGCAAGCCGGCTCCCACCACACTCACAAAACTGTGTCCGAAACCCAACAGCAACAAGGAAGGAACCGTCAGCCCCAAGCCAATGGCACCGGTATAAACACGTCCGCGGATATTCTTCTGCACCCATTTATCCGACAGGACACCACCCACAATGACACCGATAAATGATGACAGAGCAATGGTTATAGTAGAAATCGGACCTGCCTCAGCCATGGGGATATTCAGACTTTCGGAGAATAATGTCGGAAGCCAGTTCTTGGTTGCCCATCCCGGCAAACTGGGAGCTGCAAAATAGAACAGGATAATCCAGAAAGCCCAGTTGGATAGTACAATTGCCAGTCCGCTGAACACAGACCCTTTCTTGCGAGGCGTTTCTTTTGCAAGTTTCTCTATCTTTATATGAGTAGGATTTTCGTGCAGGAACAGCACCAATACCAATGCATAGACAATACCCACAATACCAAACCAATGGAAAGTAAGCTGCCAGGAGAAAGCAGCCGCCACCGTTGCGCCGAAACCTCCGATAGCCTGTCCGGTGTACAGACCGGTCATGTGAATACCGATGGCCAGAGAGCGGGATTTATCCTGATGCCAGTCGGCAATCAGTGAAAGTGCTGAAGGAATATATAGAGCTTCACTCACCCCCATGGTGGCACGCAGCCAGTAAAGTTCATGGAAATCAGTCGCATAACCCATCAAATAAGTCACGGCAGACCATACAAAAAGGCTACCGACGATTAACCATTTACGACTCACCCGATCAGCAATAACACCGGCTACCGGACTCATAAAGCCGTAAATCCACAAAAATACAGCCATCAAAGCTCCAAAAGCCTCAGCCTTATTGAGCTCCACAATGTCCACTTTCATTGCTTCCTGCATAGTAGAAAGCATCTGGCGGTCCATATAGTTGAGAAGTGCCACAACCCACAAAAGACCTACCACCACCCAAGGATAGATTTTCTTGTTTTTCATTTATATTAAATCAATTCGACTGCGCAAATATAGGAACTTAATTTAATAACACAAATAGATTTAATGAAATATTTTACGATATAACGATTATTTTTTAAACAGAAGTAAGAATTAAAACAAGATGCTGTTATTGAAGCCTTCTTTAAGGTAAAGTAAGTATAAATCATTTAAATTTCATACAGAATAAAAGAGGGAAAGAAGACCGGCATCCTGCAAAATTCCCCTCCATAAAAGTATAAAAAAAATAATTCGGCGAACTATTATATTAATAAATCACCGAACAATTCATAAATTAATTTATTATATCAGGAAAGAGAGTCACTTCTTTGCCAAATCGTCCATTGTCTTACCCTCGTAAGCACAAATCGCCTGTTTATACTCCTCGGCTATCTGCTTCGGCTCTTTGGTTGCAATATCATAACCCACCATCACTGTACGGCACTCACATTTTACCTCCTGCGTATCCGTTGTCACAGCACGTTGCAGCAATGTGAAGCTTTTATGCCCTAACTGAACAACAGCTGTCTCTATTACCAAATGGTCTGAAAAGAATACAGGCGCATAGAAGTTGGCATTGATATTTGCTACTACAATGGCCATCTTATTCCAATCCGCACTCCCCAACACATCTTTTATATAAGTTGTCTTTGCCAAATCATATAAAGAAAAATAAACCGAATTGTTCACGTGTCCGAACTGGTCTACGTCACTGAACCGTATTTGTACCGGCATCGTATGCCTGAATTTTATTTCCTCTCCCATAGTTATGCTTATTAATTTCATTCAAATATAATACTTTTCCTAATAAAAGAACACTAAATAAGAGATTATTCTTACTTTTGCGTTCAATTTATTTAAAGTGAAACCATTAACTTAAAGAATAGACATGGATAAGAAGTTTAGCAAATCCACCCTTTGCGTACAAGGAGGATGGCAGCCGAAAAAAGGAGAACCGCGCGTTTTGCCCATTTATCAAAGTACAACTTTCAAGTATGATACCAGCGAACAGATGGCTCGTTTATTCGACCTTGAAGATACGGGCTATTTCTATACCCGCTTGCAAAACCCGACCAATGACGCAGTGGCGGCAAAAATAGCTGCATTGGAAGGTGGTGTGGGCGCCATGCTTACTTCATCGGGACAGGCTGCTAATTTCTATGCCATTTTCAATATCTGTCAGGCAGGTGACCATTTTGTATGCTCGTCTACCATCTACGGCGGTACTTTCAACCTCTTCGGAGTCACGTTGAAGAAGCTTGGCATCGAATGCACTTTTGTCAATGCCGACGCACCCGAAGAAGAAATTGACAAGGCTTTCCGCCCGAACACCAAAGCATTGTTCGGAGAAACCATCTCAAACCCCAGCATCGATGTGCTCGACATTGAGAAGTTTGCACGTATTGCCCACAAGCACGGGGTGCCTCTGATTGTCGACAATACTTTCGCCACTCCCATCAACTGTCGTCCGTTTGAATGGGGAGCCGACATTGTGACTCACTCTACCACCAAATATATGGACGGACATGCCACCAGTGTAGGCGGAGCCATCGTAGACAGCGGCAATTTCGATTGGGAAGCACATGCCGACAAATTCCCCGGACTGACTCAGCCGGATGAATCTTACCACGGACTGACTTATACCAAAGCATTCGGTAAAATGGCCTATATGACCAAAGCTACTGCGCAACTGATGCGTGACCTCGGTTCCATTCAGTCACCGCAAAATGCGTTCCTGCTGAATCTGGGACTCGAGACACTTCATCTGCGTGTGCCCCGTCACTGTGAAAACGCACAGAAAGTGGCCGAATGGCTGGAAGCCAATCCACAGGTGAAATGGGTAAACTATTGCGGTCTGAAAAGCAGCAAATATTATGAACTGGCACAGAAATATATGCCGAACGGCTCTTGCGGTGTTATCGCTTTCGGACTGAACGGCAGCCGCGAAGAGGCCATCAAGTTTATGGATGCACTGAAACTGGCCTGCATCGTGACTCATGTGGCAGATGCCCGCACATGCGTGCTTCATCCTGCCAGCCATACACACCGCCAGTTAACGGACGAGCAATTGATGGAAGCCGGAGTTGCTCCCGACTTAATCCGCCTGTCGGTAGGTATCGAAGATGCCAACGACATCATCGCCGATCTGGAACAAGCTTTAGAACAGATCAAATAAGATAAGCCATGTCAGTCAAACGGGTTGTTATCATCGGAGCCACTTCGGGCATCGGGCTGGAAGTAGCCAAAGGCTACCTGAAGGCCGGATGGCAGGTAGGCATAGCCGGACGCAGGGAAGAGGAATTGGAAAAGCTCCGCCGGACTGCTCCCGGACAGGTGTGTGCCCAAGTCTTGGACGTCACTCACGAAGATGCACCCTATTTGCTGAAACAACTGATAGACGAGTTGGGAGGTATGGATTTATTTTTGCTGAGCTCAGGCATTGGTAAACAAAACCTCTCTCTGACACCCGATATCGAATTACAGACTGCCGCCACCAATGTGGAGGGTTTCATCCGCATGGTGACGGCAGCCTATCATTATTTTGAACAGCAAGGACACGGACATCTGGCTGTGATAAGTTCCATTGCCGGAACCAAAGGACTGGGTTCGGCTCCCGCCTATTCCGCCACCAAACGTTTTCAGAATACTTATATCGAGGCTCTCGACCAATTGGCGCATATCAACCGCCTGCCCATTGTGTTTACTGATATCCGTCCCGGATTTGTAGCCACCCCGCTACTGAAAGACGACAAATATCCTCTGCTGATGAACGTTTCCGCAGTCGCCGCCCACATCATCAATGCACTCAACAAAAAGAAACGCACCGTCATCATCGACCGGCGTTATCAAGTGCTGGTGTTCTTCTGGAGGCTTATTCCCAAATGGTTATGGGTCAAGTTGCCCGTCAAGAATTAAAAAGCGAAAAACCTATCACAGGCAACCACTTTCATTTTACCTTGTAATAAAAAAGGACCGGATTAGAATCCTCTTCCACCCGGTTTAACAATTCCAGCATCTTCACGGTGGTCTTTGCCTTGACTTTCGGATAAGTTTCAACCAAAGACTTCAAGCTCATCAAGCTTCCTGCCATAGCCACAAAGCATATCCTTTCTTTTTCACCGCCCACCGGAGTATAACCGTGCAAGTTATACCCGTATTCAGACTGGAATATATAATCATATTTACGAACAGCGTCGTCCCATTTTGACAAGATATACAACCTATCAAACAAGTTCGTTCGGAACAATAAATGTTCGGAAGTTTCGGTCACATCCGTCATCAAATAAACCAAGCCTTTCTCTGTGGAGAATTTATTCAAGTCACGGCAGTCATACACCTTATCCTTTGCATCCTCCGGAAATGTTTCATTCATAAAGTCAATAGTATAAGAAGGAGATACCGATTGGTTTTCTAACTTATAAATTGTATTATCAAATTTCCGGGTAAACAGCACAGGCGATGAAGCACTCAACTGATGCCCTGCTATAAAACAAAATGGGGCAATTTCTATCAATGGTTCCAACAAGCCCGTTGTCTCTTCCCCGTGAATCGCAGTTATAGAATTTTCCGACAACCGGCCATTGGCGTAAGTTTCATTCTCCAAATAAATAAAATCTCCGTCCAAAGCAATAGAGTGATAATAACCGGGCAATTTTCGGCTACTGATGAAATTGCCTTCCGCATCAAAACGCAGCAACGCTGACGGTTCGGTCAACAGCACCAACTGATTTTTTCGTTTGTCAATGGCGACATCCATCACAGCACTATACTCTTCCGGCCCCATCCCAACCCGATGGATAGTAAACAAATGTTTCCCATCCATATTAAAAGCCACCACTTGTTTCCCCGCTTTATCAAGTATATAAAGATTCCCCTTCCATTCTATCAACCTGTTGACACGGGCAATCAGCGCATCGTCTTTCGTCTCTAAGGCAATAACGCGAGAATCATATAAGAATGTAGTATCTGCTATCGATGGCTCTCCTTCTTCTAAAACAGCCGTTGCTTCACTTCCATATTGTGAAGTAGCGCACCCTGCTCCAAGCAATAACAGGAACAACAAAAGGAAATATTTTGTCCGCATAATATTTATGTTTCTCAAGGTCATACAGATATATCAACATTGAAAAAAGGATTCAGGTCCTTTTTCATTAACTACTTGAGATATAAGCCTATACTCGCACACAGCCAAAGTGCACAATAATAAATTCCTTTTCATAAGTATTTCAATTTTAAAGTTAACAATTACACTAATATACATCTTATATTGAATAGAAAAAAATAATTTTATGCTTTTCTTTGTAACAACATTCTCTCTGCTTCCGTCTATCTAGATGAAAGCGCTTTTAAAAAGAGAACCTGAAGTATAAACATAAACAAAATAAAACCATGAAAAAGTATATATTGGCATTAGCACTGTTGTTTGTCTGTCACATCGGTTTTGCCCAAGACCTTAATTCTCTGTTCGATGAATTCAAGAAAGAGCCTAACGCAGACTGTATTAGCATTTCACCTTTCATGATGGCTATCGGAAAGATGTTCATGGGCAACGACAGCGATGCGAAGCTTGCCCGAAAGTTCAAATCAATAAGAATTTTGGATTTGGAAGCCTGCTCGACAAGCGTAAAGGAACGCTTCAGCAAAAAGATAAACGCACAGCGAATTAAAGACTACGAAACGCTGGTGCAGGTAAACGATGAAGGTGAAAAAGTGCACATTCTGGCAAAAAGTAAGAACGACGTGATACGCGAACTGCTCATCGTCTGCACCGGGAACGGCGATTGCACATTGGTACAGTTAAAGGGAAAAGTAAGCAAAGAAAAAATAGCCAAACTACTGGCAAAAGAAGAAATGATGTAACATGGACGCCGCTAGTTTTAAACAACAATTTCTACCTTGCCATGCCAAACTCTATCGAGTGGCCTTCCGGCTGATGGGCAACGTTCAGGATGCCGAGGATATGGTACAGGAAGCGTATCTGAAATTGTGGAAAAAGCGCGACGAACTTTCCGAAGTTGCCAGCATCGAGGCTTATTGCGTGACGCTTATCAAGAACTTGTGCTACGATTCCCTGCGTTCCTGCCGACCGGACGAAGACAGCCGACTGCCCGAAGAGCTTAAGCTTCCGACAGACAGCAACATCGCCCGCGAGATAGAACAAAAGGACGAAGCAAGGCAGGTAAAAAGACTGATTAGACAGTTGCCCCGGTCACAGCAACAAATCATCTTGCTGCGTGACGTGAATGACTGTTCCTACGAAGAAATAGAACAAGTCACCGGGCTTACAGCCGTCAATATACGTGTATTGCTGAGCCGCGCCCGCAAAAAGATACGTGAACAATTTAATGAAATTATGAACTATGAAAGTAAATGAAATAGAAGAATTACTGGTCCGATATTATGACGGCGAGACGAACGAGGCCGAAGAAAAGGAACTGAAAGAGTTCTTTGCCCAAGCGGACGTTCCGGCACATTTACTTGCCGAGAAGAGACTCTTCATGCAGCTCGCCTCACAACCTGAACCGGAGACACCCGAAGGACTGGAAAGTAAATTAAGCGGTCTGATAGACGAATGGGACACGCATGAACGGCGAACCACGAAGATAAAAAAGCATACACGCATCATCCACTTACAGTGGGTGGGCAGCATTGCCGCCAGTCTGCTCATCTTGTTCTCGGTAGGAATGTATCTGTACAAACCTTACACTCCTCCCACTCCGCAAGACACCTGCTCTTCTCCCACCGAGGCATACGCAGAGGCTCAGAAGGCACTGTTCATGTTCTCGTCAGCACTTAACAAGGGAGTGCAACAAATGGAAACGGTGCACGAAACCACCGAAAAAGTACAAAAGAATGTAAACCAACAGTTGAAACGATTTAAAAACTTAAGACAATGAAACGTACATATATTATTACCCTGCTATTGTCCCTTTGCTCATTATTCACTTATGCGCAAGAGTCTTTTTTTGACAAGTATGCCGACATGGAAGGCGTTACGTCCGTATATATATCCAAGGCGATGCTCAGCCTGATGCCCGATATGAAAACAGAGGAAATCTATATCGGAGAGCTGGCAAGCAAGTTGGACAATATTCAGATTCTGAATTGCGAAAAAGCATCTGTCACTGCACAGATAAAGAAAGATATCAGCTACATCAGTCCCAAGAACGGCTATCAAGAGCTGATACGTATTAACGATGAAGGTGAAAAAGTTACGATTTTCCAGAAACAGAATGAGGGAAAGCAAAAAGAATTCGTATTGCTGTGCGAGGAACAGAATGAGCTTACCATCATCATCATCACCGGAAACTTAACATTGCAAGAAATTCAAAGCATCGTTAATAAGAATTGACGAAGGAGTGCTCAAAAAAGACCTTGAGGTTTTGAAAAAAGACCTTGAGGTTTTTGAAAAAGATGAAAGAGTTTTTTTAAAAGACCTAGGTCTTTTATCAGGGAACTGTTATCACGAAAAGCCTTCCGCCTTTTTTCATTATAACGGTTCTTTGTGACAGATTTTATCCATGTAACACGTTTCACATCAATCCATTATAAATCAATATATTATCCCCACAATATGTGTGAAACATGATTTGTATTTATCTCTGTTCAAACACTTTTGCCGGAAGAAAATCCGTAAATATGTACCCAAAAGGTCTCTTAAGACCTTTCCCAAACAATAGGGAAAGTTTTCTCCAATAGTAGTAACAGTCTTCAAGAACAATACCTATTGTTTGGGATATAAGATACCGTCACATTATCTCAGTTCTTATACTTTACCAGCATAACCACCGGATTAGACTCCTCATCCAATCCCGCTGCCACCTCTTTCAGTCGGCCCTTCAATCCATCTTCTTGATAAGCCTCGACAAGCTGACCGGCCGACAATGTCTGAACAGCCGCGATTCCATTATTATTGATTGGATGCAAAAACATATCCACACTGCGTTTCTTTACAAAATCACTATTGAGCACCTTTGCCTTATAAAGCTCATTGGTCTGCTTATCGTACATAAAATCGTTCATAAAGAATCCTCGCCCGGTAGTAAAATCAAACTCTTTCTTTACAGTGTGAAGAAAATAATAACGATCGGTGACAGCCCCCATTGTCAGAAGTATCTCCGGGTCCTTGGTAGGTGCTTTCACAAAGAACGGAACCAGTTTATTCTTTTCGGGCACATAATTATATACTGTGTCCGAAGAACAGTCAACCAGCAGCCATTCTCCCCGATTCGGAATAATCGGACGTACAGAAGTCATCGCCACTCCGTCTCCCTGATGCACACAAGGGGTCTTGATTATATCATAAGGAAGATAAATGTCGCGGGTAACACTTCCATCTTTCTTAGAAATGAGCGAATGATAAGATTTCCCTTCCTCTCTGGACTGCCCGTCCTTATAATAAACAGACGCATCATAACAAATCAGATTGTCTTTGTCATAATTGAGAACATCCATGTATTCGGTATCTTTGGGATGAGCGAAAGAGCGCTTGAAGTTTCCCGACAAATCATACACATAAATCTTCTTCGCTGCAGCGCAGTTGACAAACATTTCATCGTTGTTTTCATCCAGAATAATTCCGCTGATAAAATTATATTCTTCGGCACCTTGTCCCTTCCGGTTTATTTTCCGTATGGCTTTACCGGTTTTTCTGTCATAAACAAAAATGTCGCCATCGTTTGCCCAGTTCTTCACCAACAGATACTTGTCACCTATATCCATCACGCTCCCCTGAGTCACAAATTCATCACTTGTCTCCAACGGAATGTATTCCACATCCATAAAATCCTGAAGAACTACTTCCTTCTCGGAATGTTCGGTGGCAATATCCACCGTGACCATCGTTGTCTGCTCTTTTTCCGCTCCGCATCCTGCACACACAGCCACCAAGAGCAGTATCGCAAATAGTTTTTTCTTTTTCATTGTATTATTTGGTTTGATAAATCATTTCTTTCTTTTCTGCGTAGGCAAAGAAAACTCATGTGTCCGGCTCATCGCACCATTGCTCTCCGTGGTATAAACTCTGAACACAGCCTCTCCTGTCTTCAGCCTTCTGCCACCGCGAATAGTTGCCGTATAACGAATCGTATTTCCCACCGGCATATAGGCAATCTGTTGTGCCGGAGAAATAAGAATATGTTTCATGCCGGTCACTTCTTTAATTATGGGAGTAACATTGTAGGCGGGAGTATCACCGTCATTCACCACATCGAATACCAGCTTACTGTCTTCCTCGGCATCAATCGTGTGGTTACGGTTCTCATCGATAAAGCGGAGATTTGTAACATGCAAGCCTGAATAAGCCGGGGCATAATTATCATATTCCTCTTCCGCACCATCGTCCTGTCGGGGCGTAGTCACTGCATTGCCTACAGCAGCTCCGGCTACTGTTCCCGCCAAAGCTCCGAACTGCGAAGCATTGTATCCGCCTGCCCTGTCACCTACAATGGCACCCAGCACACCTCCGATGGCCGCACCTGCCTGCACTGCCGCCGAGTTCCCTTGCATACCATAAGAAGAACATCCCGATAGGATAAGGGTGGAAAGCAATATCAATGCTACTTTTTCCATAAGCTATGTGTTTGTTTACTCTTTTTATGGATAAATATACACCTTTCGGGAGAGAAAACATCCATTTTTCCGTTAAAGTTTCTTATCGCTGCAAGACGACAGACAGATAAGGCTAAATAACATAATTACTAACGAAAAAGGGATATTTTTCCCTATATTTGCCCGCAAGTATTATCAATGAACAAATAAAAATGGAATTAAAGACACAATATCAACAACGAGTTGACGAAACGGAAAGAGAACTTCAAATAGTAAGGAACAAGATTCTGCGCATCAGCAGTCTGCGGGTTGTCCTGTTTTTGGCAGGTATCTTCGGAGTGATATATGGCTATGATGCCGGAGCAGCTGCCTTATGCTTGATCACTGCACTCACCTTCGTACCGTTTCTGATACTGGTGAAGTTTCACAATAGACTCTTCTTCCGAAAAGAATGGCTGGAAACATGTATTCGCGTCAATCAGGACGAGATTTCCGCATTGGATAATAACTATGAGCCGTTTGACGAGGGGGCGGAGTTTGTTAACGCAGGTCACCGCTATTCCCTAGACCTCGACATCTTCGGACATCATTCACTGTTTCAGGCAATGAACCGCACCTGCACTTCGTTCGGAAAAAACAAATTGGCGGAATGGCTGCAAAAACCTTTGGAAAAGAAAGAGGAAATAAGGGAACGGCAGACAGCAGTCAGCGAACTTGCCGGGTATGATAAGTTCCGCGAATGCTTCCGCATCACCGGCCTGCTTTACAAGGGCGAAGCCGATGACCGAAACGAGATTAAGGAATGGACGGAATCTTCTGCTTATTTCAGCCGAATGTGGTGGAGTCGTCCTATGCTTTGCCTTGTGCCTTCGGCCAATGTCATCCTACTGGCACTGGGAATGACAGGAGTGATTTCAATGAGTTGGTTCGGGCTTGCGTTCGGTACTTTTGTGGTGGCAAGCTTCGGGCTTATCAAACACGTCACAAACCTGCAAGGGATATACGACAAAAAGCTCCGCATCCTTTCCATTTATGCCAAACTCATTGCACTCATTGACAGGCAAGAGATGAAAGCACCATTGCTCGCCCGCCTCAAAGCAAAGTTCGGCACGGATGGGAAAAGAACTTCCGAAATACTGAAGGAACTGGCTACCGAACTGGACAAACTGGACTTGAGGAACAACCAAATTATGTACGTACTCTTGGAGGGATCTTTGTTTTGGCAACTCCGCCAGGTGATGCGTATCGAAGCGTGGAGAAAAAAATATGGAGGATGTCTTCTTCATTGGCTGGATATGCTCGGCGAAATGGACGCACTCTGTTCGATGGGAACTTTTGCGTTCAATCATCCTGCTTATACTTATCCTGTGATAGCCGACAAACCGTTTGTCTTTTGTGCGCGGGAGATGGGACATCCGTTGATGCCCGTAAGCCAATGTGTGAAAAACGATGCAGAAATTCCTTCGAGACCTTTCTTTGTCATCATTACCGGAGCGAATATGGCCGGGAAAAGTACTTATCTGCGTACCATCGGAGTAAACTATGTACTTGCCTGTATCGGCAGTCCGGTGTGCTGCGACTCGCTCGAAATCTATCCTGCCCGGCTCATAACCAGCTTGAGGACTTCGGATTCGCTCAACGATAACGAATCGTATTTCTTTGCCGAACTGAAACGTTTAAAACAAATCATCGACCGACTGAACTCGGGTGAGGAACTTTTTATCATCTTAGATGAAATCTTGAAAGGTACCAATTCGATGGACAAACAGAAAGGGTCTTTTGCCCTTGTCAAACAGCTGATGACACTGAAAGCAAATGGCATTATCGCTACACACGACCTCTTGCTGGGCAAATTAATCGAATACTTTCCCGATGAAATCCATAATTATTGTTTTGAGGCAGATATTACAAACAATGAGCTGACTTTTTCCTATAAGATGCGTGAGGGCGTTGCCCGCAACATGAATGCATGCTTTTTAATGGAAAAGATGGGGCTGGTCATCAACGACTAACCCCACCCAACAATTTATCACATTAACGTCTTAAGCAAGTAAGGTTCACCTTCACAGGCTTGCTTTACTTTCATAACATAAAGAGTCATAGAAAAAATCAAAATTTATTAGTCTCTAAACAACGTGTGAAATCTAATGCATCTTGTCCGGTCAGATAGTACACGGAAGATGCTGCTTCATACGTATACGGGATGAAACGGAATAACTGGACAGCCGCAAATCTCTTATCATGAGAAATGAGATAATCCATCCGAACGTTACCGTTTGACTTTACTTGTACATCACTGTCTTTGCCAAATGTTTTCTTATCCAACCGGGCTGTCAACACATGCAAATCGCATACATCAAAGAAACAAGACCCCTCTTTGGTCACACTCCCCGTAGGAGTGTAAACCCATTCTTTGCTTCGCCAGAAAAGACGGAAAAGGGCAGTAAGAATCAGAATTGTACCGACCGTCATAAATACCATGCTCATGGTGGATGTAGCATCACCCATCCGCAAAGAGGTAACGAAAGCGCCAATACCGCCAATGGCAAGTAAAGCCGAAACAATAACTGATGAAACACTGATACGTTTTACTATATCGGGATGTACTCTTGAAAACAGAGTGACATCTGCTGAAACTGCATTATTCATAATCTTCAAATTTATTCTGTTACTAATAAGAAAAATATAATTATCCTTATACACCGACTTATTACCCTGCTGCAACAAGATAAAATCAATGCATAAAAAACACAAGTAAAAGAATAAAATCTAAATCAGAATACGCCTCATGCCAAAGATATAATGCTCGCAAGCATCATCCCAACTTTGGCTGCGCGAAGTATCATAAACACGTTTTGAACAATGAGTAAGCACGTCCATACGTGTGGCCAATTTGCGCAATAAGGCTTTAATATATTGTGTAGTCTCTATAGAAGAGAAACGATATAAACGCTCTGCTGAAGTACTTACGCGATGAGCTAATGTGTAGGCATCGCTGAACTCCATGTCAGCCAAATATCTTTCTCTCTCCAAAGGAATAATAGCACCTTCATTCACAGAATGTGAGTGAGTGAAACAGTCATCTTGCACAGCACATTGCCCCGGCACAGCTATCGAAGAAGCTACGCTGAGATGCCCTGTCTTGACTCCTGCCAATGCAAGCACAAAGAATAATATGATTGCTATGAATCCTTTCATCTTTTTATTTTCCTATTGCAAAGATAGAAAAATTCATCTTCCCTGTTTCATTTCCTATATTAAATTAACAAACAACAAGAGAATTTGTTCAACAATTACAAACAAATAAAAAAGGGTCGTAACCAATTGATTACGACCCTTAGTATATATAGTTGTGTACAGATTACTCAGCTTTAGGGGCTTCTTCTGTAGTTGCAACTTCTGCAGCAGGAGCTTCAGCAGCACTCTTCTTAGAACGACGAGTACGAGTTGCCTTCTTAGCAGTTGCAGTCTTAGCCATGTTTTCATCATAGTCAACCAACTCGATGAAGCACATTTCAGCGTTATCACCCAGACGATGTCCTGTCTTGATGATACGAGTATAACCACCCGGACGATCTGCTACCTTTACAGAAATTTCTTTGAATAATTCTGTTACAGCGATTTTATCTTGCAAATTGCTAAATACTACACGACGTGAATTAGTAGTGTCATCTTTAGACTTTGTAATTAAAGGCTCAACGAATTTCTTCAAAGCTTTAGCCTTTGCAACAGTCGTAGTGATTCTTTTGTGCTTAATCAAAGAGCAAGCCATGTTAGATAACATAGCGCTTCTATGAGAAGCAGTACGACCCAAATGATTGAATTTTTTATTATGTCTCATTTTTTATTCTTTGTCTAATTTATACTTAGAAATGTCAGTTCCAAACGACAGATTCAGACTCTCGAGCAAATCATCAAGCTCCGTGAGCGATTTCTTACCGAAGTTTCTGAACTTCAACAGGTCGGTCTTGTTAAACTGTACCAAGTCACCCAATGTTTCCACATCAGCAGCTTTCAAACAGTTCAAAGCACGAACAGAGAGATCCATATCAACCAGCTTAGTCTTCAGCAACTGACGCATATGCAATACTTCTTCATCAAATTCTTCATTGCCGTCCACGTCAGAAGTCTCAAGAGTGATCTTTTCATCAGAGAACAACATAAAGTGATAAATCAATATCTTAGCTGCTTCTTTCAAAGCTTCCTTCGGATGAATGGAACCATCGGTAGTAATTTCCAATATCAGCTTTTCATAGTCAGTCTTCTGTTCAACACGGAAGTTTTCTACCTGATATTTTACATTACGTATCGGTGTGTAAATAGAATCAATGGGAATTACATTTACATCGGTACAGTATTCACGGTTTTCATCGGCCGGAACGTAACCTCTACCTTTGTTAATAGTAATATCCATCTGTAAAGTTGCTTTTGAATCTAAATGGCAAATAACCAATTCAGGATTTAACACTTCAAATCCAGTCAAATACTTACTTATATCACCTGCCTTAAATTCACTAGAATTCTCAACGGTAATGCTTACCTTCTCGTTTTCAAATTCTTCTACTACTTGCTTAAATCTGACTTGCTTCAGATTTAAGATAATGTTGGTAACATCTTCTTTTACACCGGGAACAGTAGCGAACTCATGTTCTACACCTTCGATTTTAATCGTGTTGATTGCAAATCCTTCCAGTGAAGAAAGAAGAATACGGCGCAAAGCATTACCTACGGTAATACCGAAACCGGGTTCGAGTGGACGGAATTCAAATTTACCAAATTTGGAATCCGCTTCCAACATTAATACTTTATCAGGTTTTTGAAATGCTAATATCGCCATGAAATTAATTATTATTTAGAATACAATTCAACGATCAAGTGTTCTTTAATGTTTTCAGGAATGTCTGCTCTTTCAGGTGTGTGTAAGTACTTACCTGCTTTAATGCTTTCATCCCATTCCAACCAAGGATATTTGCTATGATTGAATCCTGCCAGTGAATTTGCAATCACTTCCAAAGATTTAGATCTTTCGCGTACACCTACAATCTGACCGGGTTTTACAGCGTATGAAGGAATGTTTACCACTTTACCATCTACTGTAATGTGCTTGTGACCCACCAACTGACGAGCAGCTGCACGAGTAGGAGCAATACCCAAACGGAACACCACGTTGTCAAGGCGAGCCTCTAAACTCTGCAACAAGATTTCACCGGTAATACCGGCAGCACTCTCTGCCTTTTCAAACAGGTTACGGAATTGTTTTTCCAATACACCGTAAGTATATTTAGCTTTTTGTTTTTCTGCCAACATGACACCATACTCAGAAGTCTTTCTTCTTCTGTTGTTACCATGCTGTCCGGGAGGATAATTCTTCTTAGATAAAACTTTATCTGCTCCAAAGATTCCTTCACCGAATTTACGGGCAATTCTTGATTTTGGTCCAGTATATCTAGCCATTTTCTTTTTCTAATTTAATTGTTACTAATGAACTTAATTTGTTGCAGCCGCGATTACAGAAAGGAAAGTGCAATCCATTATTAACAAAATCAAGTTACATATAAAAATAGGGTTATCTTTTATACTCTTCTTCTCTTCGGAGGACGACAACCATTGTGAGGAAGCGGAGTTACATCGATAATTTCAGTAACTTCAATACCAGCTCCGTGGATAGTTCTGATAGCAGACTCACGTCCGTTTCCAGGACCCTTAACGTAAGCTTTCACCTTTCTCAGGCCAAGATCAAACGCAACTTTAGCGCAATCTTGTGCAGCCATCTGTGCTGCATAAGGAGTATTCTTCTTAGAACCTCTAAATCCCATCTTACCTGCAGAAGACCATGAGATAATCTGACCTTCACTGTTTGCCAGAGATACAATGATGTTGTTGAATGAAGAATGAACATGCAACTGTCCATTAGCATCAACCTTCACATTTCTCTTCTTAGCTGCGACTGTTTTTTTTGCCATATCAACAATTATTATTTAGTAGCTTTTTTCTTATTTGCAACTGTTTTCTTTCTTCCCTTACGTGTACGGGCGTTGTTCTTTGTACTCTGACCGCGAACCGGCAGACCAATACGATGACGCACACCACGATAGCAACCAATATCCATTAATCGCTTAATGTTCAATTGCACTTCTGAACGAAGATCACCTTCTACTTTGTATTCAGCACCGATGATTTCACGGATTTTAGCTGCTTGGTCATCTGTCCAATCTTTTACTTTAAGATCTCTGTCAACACCAGCCTTATCCAAGATTTTTGCTGAACTGCTGCGTCCGATACCATATACATAGGTCAACGCAATCTCGCCTCTCTTATTCTGAGGCAAATCTACACCAACTATTCTTATAGCCATATACTAAATTATTTTTTTTGCAAAAATAATAAATTATCCTTGACGTTGTTTATACTTAGGATTTTTCTTGTTAATAACATACAAACGGCCATTTCGTCTAACGATTTTGCATTCCGGCGTACGTTTCTTTAATGATGCTCTTACTTTCATATCTTATTTCTTTTTTACTTGTATCTAAAAACGATTCTTCCTTTAGATAAGTCATAAGGAGACATCTCTACTCTGACCTTATCCCCGGGTAATATTTTAATGTAATGCATTCTCATTTTGCCAGAGATATGAGCGGTAATCTCATGCCCATTTTCCAACTCAACACGAAACATTGCATTTGACAATGCTTCTACGATAACTCCATCTTGTTCTATTGCGGATTGCTTTGCCATATTAAATTGCTTTATCTCCTAATACTTGTTCGACATATTCAAATGAGGATAAAATATCTGCTTTTCCTACTCCTATTGCAACAGTATGTTCAAAGTGAGCAGCACATTTCCTATCTCTCGTGCGTACTGTCCATCCATCTCTCTCCATTACTATCTGACGAGAGCCCAACGTAATCATTGGTTCAATGGCAATACACATTCCTTTTTTCAATAGAGTGCCATATCCTCTTTTACCATAATTGGGTACTTGTGGATCTTCATGCATATCTTTACCGATGCCGTGTCCCACAAACTCTCTTACCACACCATAAGTATTTGATTCGCAATACTGCTGAATCGCATAACCTATATCACCCAATCGCTTCCCATGAATGGCATTCTCAATGCCTAAATAAAGAGCTTCCTTTGTTGTTTTCAAAAGTTTCCTTATTTCCGGGTCAACTTCACCAACACAAAATGTATAGGCTGAATCACCACAGAAACCATTCATGTAAGTACCACAATCAACAGAAACAATATCACCTTCTTTTAAAGGAATATCATTCGGAATGCCGTGTACAACCTGATCATTTACAGAAGTACATAATGTACTGGGAAATGGATCACCATTTTGATTTGGAAAACCTTTAAAAGTAGGAATAGCACCATTATCTCTAATAAACTCTTCTGCTACCTTATCCAGTTCCTTGGTTGTTACACCTGGTTTTATCAATTTAGCAACTTCAGCCAGAGTTTTACCTACAAGTAGGTTACTCTGACGAAGCAGCTCTATCTCATCATCTGTCTTAAGAAATATCATCTTCAGACTAAATTAATATGCAGCGACATTACCTGAGCGACCCTTAATTCTTCCGGAATTCAATAATCCATCATAATGGCGCATCAATAAATGACTCTCAACTTGTTGGAGAGTATCCAAGACAACACCAACAAGAATCAATAACGATGTACCACCGAAGAACTGGGCAAACTCAGCCTTTACTCCGAATACACCTGCAAAAGCAGGGAAAATAGCAATAATAGCCAAGAAAATAGAACCCGGCAGAGTAATACGAGACATAATCGCATCTATATACTCAGCTGTATTCTTACCTGGTTTTATTCCCGGAATAAAACCATTATTTCTCTTCATATCTTCTGCCATCTGGTTCGGGTTTATTGTAATTGCAGTATAGAAATATGTAAATACAATAATCAATATTGCAAAAACAAAGTTATACCAGAAGCTAGTATGATCTACAAATGCACGTACAATACCACTTGCTGTAGCAGCATTAGAAAAGCCTACCAATGTAATAGGAATAAACATAATTGCCTGAGCAAAAATGATAGGCATTACATTCGCAGCATTCACTTTCAAAGGAATATATTGTCTGGCACCCCCATATTGCTTATTGCCTACAATACGTTTTGCATATTGTACAGGAATCTTACGAACTCCCTGAACCAACAAAATGGCTCCTGCAATAACGAATAGTAAGAATACTATTTCCAATAAGAACATAACGATACCACCGGCACCCGGAGAAGACAAACGGGAAACAACTTCCTGGAACAAAGATTGCGGTAAACGAGCAATAATACCAATCAGGATAATGAATGAAATACCATTACCGATACCTTTATCAGTGATTCTTTCTCCAAGCCACAGGATAAACATACTTCCTGCTGCCAAAATGATGGTAGAAGTAATAATAAAGAATGTCCAATCTAATGAAGCATTAAGTGATGGGCCAGCCTGCATCTTTAAGTTAATCAGATATGAGGGAGCCTGGAAAATCAAGATAGCAATTGTCAATATACGAGTATACTGATTGATTTTTCGTCTACCACTTTCACCTTCACGTTGGATTTTCTGAAAGTAGGGAACAGCAATCGCTAAAAGCTGAATCACAATTGATGCCGAAATATATGGCATAATTCCCAATGCAAAAATAGATGCATTTGAGAACGCTCCTCCAGAGAACATGTTTAACAAGGCTAACAAACCTTCACTCGTTTGTTTATGCAACTGAGTTAACATAGCCGGGTTAATACCTGGAAGAACCACGTAAGAACCAAACCTGTATATTGCAACAAATAATATAGTAATGAGGATCCTTTGTCTCAGATCCTCAATTTTCCATATATTCTTTAATGTTTCAATAGATTTTCTCATTGAATCAGAGTTTTACTGCATTACCACCAACAGCTTCGATTGCAGCTACTGCACTCTTTGAGAAAGCATTTGCTTCTACATCGAGTTTAGTAGTTAAACTACCGTTACCTAGTACCTTTACCAATTGATTAGAAGAAATGTAACCAGCTTCGATAAAGTCATTCATTCCCACTTTAGTCAGATTTTTAGCTTCAGCCAATTTCTGAATAGTTTCAAGATTGATTGCTTTGTATTCTACACGGTTGATATTCTTAAAACCAAACTTCGGAACACGACGTTGAAGAGGCATCTGACCACCTTCAAAACCGATCTTCTTTGAATAGCCTGATCTTGACTTAGCTCCTTTATGACCTCTTGTAGAAGTACCGCCTAAGCCAGAACCGGCACCACGGCCAACTCTTTTTCTGGTCTTTGTAGATCCTTCTGCAGGTTTCAAATTACTTAAATTCATATCGTAATTAGTTTTTTTTTATTAACAATGAATTACTTAACGATGGCAACCAAGTGTTTAACCTTATTTACCATTCCAAGAATTGAAGGAGTTGCTTCGTGTTCAACCACACGATTCATTTTGCGAAGTCCCAGTGCATCGAGTACTCTTTTCTGATCAGCAGGAGCACCAATTCTACTTTTTACTTGTTTAATCTTAATAGTTGACATATTTCCTCCTTATCCTCTAAATACTTTTTCCATACTTACACCTCTGTTCTGAGCTACCATGCGAGCATCTCTCATTTCACCCAAAGCCAGAATTGTAGCTTTTACCAAGTTGTGCGGGTTAGAAGAACCTTTTGACTTAGCCAAAACGTCTGTAATACCAACACTTTCCAAAACAGCACGCATAGCGCCACCTGCCACAACACCAGTACCGGTAGAAGCCGGTTTGATGAATACTTCGGCACCGCCGAATCTAGCAGATTGTTCGTGAGGAACTGTGCCTTTCAGAACGGGAACACGAGTAAGGTTCTTTTTAGCTGCTTCTACGCCTTTAGCAATAGCAGCTGTAACTTCACCTGCCTTACCAAGACCCCAACCAATAATACCGTCTTCGTTTCCAACAACTACAATTGCAGAGAAGCTGAATGTTCTACCACCCTTTGTTACCTTTGTAACACGGTTGATAGCAACCAATCTGTCTTTTAACTCTATATCGTTAGTTATCTTAACTCTATTATTAACTGCCATAATTGATTAAAATTTAAGTCCACCGTTACGAGCAGCATCAGCTACTTCTTTTATTCTCCCATGATACAAGTAACCATTACGGTCGAATACGACAGTCGTAATACCAGCTTCCTGAGCCTTCTTGGCAATCAGTTCACCAACTTTAGCAGCCTGTTCTTTCTTAGGCATAGCTTCCATTCCCAAAGATGAAGCTGCAGCCAAAGTTCTACCAGACAAGTCATCGATAACTTGAACGTAAATCTGCTTGTTACTTCTAAACACACTCATACGCGGACGTTCAGTAGTACCTGAAATCTTATTGCGTACTCTATATTTGATCTTGATTCGTCTTTCTAATTTTGTTGTCATGATAATACAATTTTATGTAAATTATTTAGCACCGGCTGACTTACCAGACTTTCTACGAATTTCTTCGCCAACAAACTTAATACCTTTACCTTTATAAGGTTCCGGCTTACGGAAAGAACGTATTTTTGAACAAACCTGACCTAACAACTGTTTGTCACAAGATTCCAATATAATAAGAGGGTTCTTATTTCTTTCTGACTTAGTTTCTACTTTGATTTCAGGAGGCAACTGCATAAAGATGTTATGAGTATAACCTAATGCGAAATCAATAATATTACCATTGTTTGAAGCACGGTAACCTACACCGACAAGTTCCAGTTCTTTTTTGTAACCTTCAGAAACACCAACAACCATGTTGTTAACCAATGAGCGATACAAGCCGTGGAAAGCATGTCTCTGCTTTGTGTTATCCAACATCGCATTTTCATTTTCTGTCAACACCACATGTCCATCTTCAACAGCAACATTGATAGAGGGATCAACAAATTGGCTTAATTCGCCTTTAGGACCTTTTACAGTAACTACATTGTCCTTCAGAGTAACTGTTACTCCAGCGGGAATACTAATGGGTAATTTTCCTATTCTTGACATTGCTAATTCCTCCTATTAATATACATAACACAAAACTTCACCACCAATTTTCAGTTCAGCAGCTTCTTTGTTAGTCATTACACCTTTGGAAGTAGATATTATAGCAATACCTAAACCATTAATTACTCTCGGCATGTCTTTGTAACCAGTATACTGACGCAAACCCGGAGAAGAAACTCTAATCAACTTCTTGATTGCGTTTACTTTGTTTACTGTGTCATACTTCAAAGCCACCTTGATAGTTCCTTGAGGACCATCTTCTACGAATTTGTAGTTCAGAATGTAGCCTTTTTCGAAAAGAATCTTAGTGATTTCCTTTTTCAAATTTGAGGCAGGCACTTCTACTACTCTGTGCTTTGCACTAATTGCATTTCTCAATCTGGTGAGATAATCTGCGATTGGATCTGTCATATAAATAATTAATTAAATTAATCAGGACCACCCTGACAATATTTAAAAATAAAAAGAATTACCAGCTTGCTTTCTTAACGCCCGGAATCAATCCATTAGAAGCCATTTCGCGGAACTGAATTCTTGAAATTCCGAACTGACGAATATAACCTTTAGGACGACCAGTCAATTTACAACGGTTATGCAAACGAATAGGATTAGAATTCTTAGGAAGAGCCTGTAATTTCTGAGCAGCTTCAAAAGCTTCAGCAGGGTCACCTGAATTAACAATCTTCTTCAACGCAGCACGTTTTTCAGCATATTTGGCTACAAGTTTGGCTCTTTTTACTTCACGAGCCTTCATTGATTCTTTTGCCATAATATATTAATCTTTTTTTGAGTTTTTAAACGGTAAACCAAATTCCTTTAACAAGGCATAACCTTCTTCGTCTGTCGGAGCAGAAGTTACAAAGGTAATATTCATTCCGAGAATTTTAGTAATACTATCGATATTTATTTCAGGGAAAATGATTTGTTCCTGAATACCCAATGTATAGTTACCTCGTCCATCAAACTTGCTTTCGATACCTTTAAAGTCACGGATACGTGGCAAAGCAACACGAACCAGTTTTTCAAGGAACTCATACATTCTTTCACGACGCAAAGTTACCATTACACCAATAGGCATTTTTTTACGCAACTTAAAGTTAGCGATATCTTTACGTGAAACTGTTGCTACAGCTTTCTGACCAGTAATTGCTGTTAACTCATTAATAGCAACTTCAATAATCTTCTTGTCTGCAACAGCCATACCCAAGCCCTGATTGATAACAATCTTCTTAAGTACGGGAATTTGCATAGATGAAGAATACTGGAACTGATTCTTCAATGCAGGCGCAATGCGCTCTGCATATTCTTTCTTAAGGCTAGCAGTATTACTCATTATTTAATCTCCTCTCCCGATTTTTTAGCATAACGAACAAATGTTCTTCCATCAGAACTTTCTTTTCTTCCCACACGTGTCGGTTTACCAGTCTTGGGATCAACCACATTCAAGTTAGAGATATGGATAGCAGCTTCCTGCTTAACAATACCTCCTTGAGGATTCTTTGCATTAGGTTTGGTACTCTTAGATACCATATTAATACCCTCTACAAGTGCACGTCCTTCCTTAACAAGAACTTTTAGCACGCGGCCAGTTTTACCTTTATCTTCACCAGAGTTTACGTAAACTGTATCGCCTTTTTTAATATGTAATTTACTCATTACTTAAATCTTTTACAAAATTAAAGTACTTCAGGTGCAAGTGATACCACTTTCATGTTTGCAGCACGCAACTCTCTTGCTACAGGGCCAAAGATACGACTTCCTCTAATTTCACCTGCGTTATTCAATAACACGCAAGCATTATCATCAAAACGAATGTAAGAACCATCAGCACGACGGATTTCTTTCTTAGTACGTACAATTAAAGCCTTTGATACTGCACCTTTTTTAACATCACTAGAGGGGATTACACTCTTGATAGAAACTACAATGACATCCCCTACAGAGGCGTAACGTCTCCTTGTACCGCCCAAAACGCGGATACAAAGAGCTTCTTTAGCACCACTGTTGTCACACACTGTAAGTCTGGATTCTACTTGTATCATAATTACTTAGCTCTTTCAATTATTTCAACCAATCTCCATCTCTTAGTTTTGCTCAAAGGACGAGTTTCCATGATGTGTACTGTATCACCTACATTACATTCATTCTTTTCATCATGAGCATGGTACTTCTTCGTCTTAGAAACGAATTTACCATAAATAGGGTGTTTTTCCTTAAACTTAGCAGCAACAGTAATGGTCTTATCCATTTTATTGCTTACTACAACACCAGTTCTTTCTTTTCTTAAATTTCTAGCTTCCATGAGGACCATTATTATTTGTTAAGTTCTCTCTGACGCAATTCTGCTTTCATACGCGCGATTGTTCTGCGTAATTTCTTAATCTGTGCAGGATTATCCAGCGGAGAGATAGAATGATTTAAAACCATCTGATTGTAATTGGCTACTTCAGCTTCAATTCTTTCTGCCAATTCATTGGTAGCTATTTCTCTAATTTCTGCAATCTTCATAATAAATTAAGCATTTTGGTTTTGAGCATCGTAATCACGTCTAACTATAAACTTAGTAGTAACAGGAAGTTTCTGAGCTGCAAGGCGCAGAGCTTCTTTTGCCACTTCATAAGGAACACCTTCTGCTTCGATGATAATGCGACCCGGAGTAACCGGAGCAACGAAGCCTTCGGGAGCACCTTTACCCTTACCCATACGCACATCAGCAGGCTTACGAGTAATAGGTTTGTCCGGGAAAATACGGATCCAAATCTGTCCTTGACGTTGCATATATCTTGTTACCGCAATACGTGCAGCTTCAATTTGTCTACCTGTAATCCATTTAGTCTCCAAAGATTTAATTCCAAATGAGCCAAAAGCCAATTGGTTTCCTCTTTGAGCATTTCCTTTCTGACTGCCCTTCTGCTGTCTTCTGAATTTTGTCTTTTTCGGTTGTAACATAATTCCTAAAATTCAAATCCGTTAGCGATTGTTTTTCTTTCTTTTGAAGTTCTTACCACCGTTGTTGTTGCCATTTCCACCGCGACCGTTCTCTTTAGTCTGAGTAAAGTTCGGTGCTAATTCCTTCTTGCCATACACTTCACCACGGCAAATCCATACTTTGATACCCAGCAAACCAACCTTAGTCAAAGCTTCAGCATGACAGTAGTCGATATCTGCACGGAAAGTATGCAACGGAGTTCTTCCTTCTTTATACATTTCAGAACGAGCCATTTCCGCGCCATTCAAACGTCCTGAAATCAACACTTTAATACCTTCAGCACCCATACGCATAGTATTTGCGATAGCCATTTTAATGGCACGGCGATAGGCAATCTTACCTTCTACCTGACGAGCGATGTTGTTAGCTACGATAACAGCATCTAATTCAGGTCTCTTCACTTCAAAGATATTGATCTGAATATCTTTGTCTGTGATTTTCTTCAACTCTTCTTTCAGCTTGTCAACTTCCTGACCGCCTTTACCAATGATAATACCCGGACGAGCTGTACAAACTGTGATTGTCACCAATTTCAGTGTACGTTCAATAACAATTCTTGAAACGCTGGCTTTTGCAAGTCTGGCATTCAAATATTTACGGATTTTGCTGTCTTCCAACAAAGCATCACCATAATCGTTGCCACCGTACCAGTTAGAATCCCATCCTCTGATAATTCCTAAACGGTTGCTTATCGGATTAACTTTCTGTCCCATCTAGTTTTAATTTTGATTATCATTAGTATTCTTAGAATCAACGAACAAAGTCACGTGATTTGAACGTTTGCGAATTCTGTAACCTCTTCCCTGTGGAGCCGGACGCATTCTTTTCAGCATTGCACCACCATCAACATAAATCTTTGTTACAAATAATTCACCGTCTTCTGCTTTACGTTCGTTTTTCTGTTCCCAGTTAGCAATAGCAGAGCGCAATAGCTTTTCCACTCTTGCAGAAGCTTCTTTAGAAGAAAACTTCAAGACACCCAGTGCACGGTTCACTTCCATACCACGAATCATGTCAGCCACGAGACGCATTTTGCGTGGAGATGTAGGAACATTTTGCAACTTTGCAAAATACATGGTCTTAAGGGCTTCTTTTCTCTTTTCAGCCGATATTTTTTTTCTTGCTCCCATTATTTATTACTTTATTATTTCTTCAGATTATCCTGCTTATTTTTTCTTGTTACCGGCATGGCCACGGAATGTACGTGTTGGTGCAAATTCGCCCAACTTGTGTCCTACCATGTTTTCTGTAACGTAAACAGGAATAAATTTATTTCCGTTATGAACTGCAATTGTATGCCCTACAAAATCAGGCGAAATCATTGAAGCTCTAGCCCAAGTTTTAACGACACTCTTTTTGCCGCTCTCATTCATAGCAAGCACTTTGCTTTCCAGTTTTACGTTAATATATGGACCTTTTTTTAATGAACGACTCATAATTTACTCAATTAATCAGTTATTACTTTCTTCTCTCGATAATATACTTAGAAGACTGTTTCTTAGGAGCTCTTGTCTTCAAGCCCTTAGCATACAAGCCTGTACGTGATCTTGGATGACCTCCTGAAGCACGTCCTTCACCACCACCCATCGGGTGATCAACCGGGTTCATAACAACACCACGGTTACGAGGACGACGTCCCTGCCAACGAGAACGACCTGCCTTACCAGAGCTTTCCAATCCATGATCAGAGTTACCTACGCTACCAATAGTAGCTTTACAAGCACTAAGTATTTGTCTTACTTCACCTGAAGGCAATTTGATTACACAATACTTACCTTCTCTTGAAGTCAACTGAGCAAAATTACCAGCCGATCTTACCAAAGCTGCACCTTGTCCCGGACGCAATTCAATATTATGAATTACAGTACCGACAGGGATGTTTTCGAGTGGAAGTGCGTTACCAATCTCAGGCGCTGCATCAACTCCAGACATCAAAGTGCTACCAACTTGCAATCCATTAGGAGCAATAATATATCTTTTTTCACCATCAGCATAAAACAACAAAGCAATACGAGCCGAACGATTCGGATCGTATTCAATAGTTTTAACCACTGCTGGAACGCCGTCTTTATTTCTCTTGAAATCAATAAAACGGTATTTTTGCTTATGACCACCGCCGATATAGCGAACCGTCATTTTACCGACATTATTACGACCTCCTGATACGCGTTTTCCGCTTACAAGAGACTTTTCTGGTACTGACGCAGTAATTTCTTCAAAAGTACCAATAATCTTATGTCTTTGCCCCGGTGTTGTGGGCTTAAATTTACGTACTGCCATCTTTATTAAATATTGCTATAAAAATCAATAGTATCACCTTCCTTCAATGTAACAATTGCTTTTTTATAAGCATTTGTACGTCCACTGATAAGTCCAGTTTTAGTATAGCGGCTCTTATTCTTACCAGAATATCTTACCGTATTCACATCTACTACTGTAACATTATACAAAGCCTCAATCTCACTCTTAATTTCCAACTTGTTAGCCTCAGGACGTACAATAAAGCCGAAACGATTTAACTTTTCGGTAATCGCAGTCATTTTCTCTGTAACCAACGGTTTAATAATAATTCCCATTATCTAAGCCTCCTTTTTAAATTAAGATAAGATATTCTCGATAGCTTTGAGCGAACTTTCTGTAACAACAAGTGTTTCAGCATCCAATACTTTGTAAGTATTTAATGCAGAAGCTATTGCTACGTTAGCACGTTCGATGTTACGAGCTGACAAATATACGTTTTTATTAGCTTCCGGCAAAACCAAAAGCAACTTCTTGTCAGCAATTTTAAGATTATTTACCATTGCAACGAAATCTTTTGTCTTAGGAGCTTCAAAAGTGAAGTCTTCAACAATAACGATTGCATTTGCTTGTGCTTTATAAGACAAAGCTGACTTACGAGCCAATGTCTTAACTTTTTTATTCAATTTAAACCAGTAGTCACGAGGTTTAGGACCAAATACACGAGCACCACCTACCAACACCGGAGAGTTGATATCACCGCGACGTGCACCGCCACCACCTTTTTGACGACCTAATTTACGAGTAGAACCGCTGATTTCGCTTCTTTCCTTAGATTTGTGAGTTCCCTGACGTTGATTAGCCATAAACTGTTTAACATCCAGATAGATAGCGTGATCATTGGGTTCAATTCCGAAGATTGATTCGCTTAACGTAACCTTTCTTCCGGTGTCTTCACCTTTAATATTTAATACGTTAACTTCCATTATTTTTCAATTATTACGATTGAACCTTTGCAACCCGGTACAGAACCCTTAATCAACAGCAAGTTATGTTCCGGAATCACCTTTAATACCTGTAAGTTGTGTGTAGTCACGCGGTCACCACCCATCTGGCCACCCATACGCATTCCTTTGAATACTTTTGCAGGGTATGAACAAGCACCGATAGAACCCGGTTTACGAGCGCGATTGTGCTGACCGTGAGTAGTCTGACCTACACCACCAAATCCATGTCTTTTTACAACACCTTGGAAACCTTTACCCTTAGAAGTACCAACAACATCAACATAAGCAGTGTCATTGAACAATTCTACAGTAATTGCGTCTCCTAAATTCAATTCTGTTTCAAAATCTTTGAACTCGGCCAAGTGTCTCTTTGGAGTTACACCAGCTTTTTTAAAGTGTCCCATCAAAGGTTTGGTAGTATGTTTTTCCTTTTTGTCCTGGAAACCTACCTGAACAGCTGCATAGCCATCTTTTTCGACACTCTTAATCTGAGTAACTACACAAGGACCAGCTTCGATAACAGTGCATGGTACATTTTTACCATCAGCACTGAAAACGGATGTCATTCCGATTTTCTTTCCTAATAATCCTGGCATTTCAGTTAATTTTTAATGGATTAAACTTTAATTTCTACTTCTACACCACTCGGTAACTCCAACTTCATCAGAGCATCTACTGTCTTAGCTGTTGAGCTATAGATATCGATTAATCTCTTATAAGAAGAAAGTTCAAACTGTTCACGTGACTTCTTGTTAACGAAAGTCGAACGGTTTACAGTGAAAATACGTTTGTGAGTAGGCAATGGAATAGGACCGCTAACAATAGCGCCTGTAGCCTTCACTGTTTTCACGATCTTTTCAGCAGACTTATCCACCAAGTTGTGATCGTATGATTTCAGTTTAATTCTAATTTTTTGACTCATTAGATTGTTATTTATAAAATGATTAAAAAAACATATAAAGTGGGGCCGGATTAAGAGTCATTCGCTAACCCGTTGCCCCAAATTATTCTTTATTATACTAAGTCTACACGACCCTTCACTTCTTCAAGTACTGCCTTAGCAATTGAGCTAGACACCTGAGCATGATGGTCATAAGTCATAGATGAAGTTGCACGACCAGAAGTAATAGTACGCAAAGCCGTTACATAACCAAACATTTCAGCCAAAGGCACTTTTGCTTTAACAATACGAGCACCTGAACGGCTTGATTCCATACCTTCTACCTGACCGCGACGTTTGTTCAAGTCACCGATAACATCACCCATGTTTTCTTCGGGAGTTACAACTTCCAATTTCATGATAGGCTCAGTCAATACAGGACCCGCTTTAGCACAAGCGTTTTTGTAAGCCTGAATAGCACAGATTTCAAATGACAACTGGTCAGAGTCAACCGGGTGGAATGAACCATCTTTCAAGACTACCTTCAGTGAATCAAGCGGATAACCTGCCAATACACCATTCTTCATTGCAGTTTGGAAACCTTTCTGAACTGACGGGATAAATTCCTTAGGAATATTACCACCCTTCACTTCATCGATAAATTGCAATCCACCTTGAGTAAAGTCTTCATCAACCGGACCAATTGCTACGATAATATCAGCGAATTTACCGCGACCACCGGACTGTTTCTTATAAACTTCACGCAATTCAACAGTTTTTGTAATAGCTTCCTTGTAGTTAACCTGAGGTTTACCCTGATTACATTCTACTTTAAATTCACGTTTCAAGCGGTCGATAATAATATCCAAGTGGAGCTCACCCATACCAGAGATGATAGTCTGACCTGACTGCTCATCAGTTTTAACTGTAAATGTCGGGTCTTCTTCAGCCAACTTAGCCAAACCGTTAGACAGCTTATCCAAGTCTTTCTGTGTTTTGGGCTCAACTGCAATACCAATAACCGGATCAGGGAATTCCATAGATTCCAATACAATGGGTGCTTCTTCGTCACACAAAGTATCACCAGTACGAATATCCTTGAAACCAACACCTGCACCAATATCACCAGCACTAATTAGTTCAACAGGATTCTGTTTATTTGAGTGCATCTGGAACAGACGTGACACACGTTCTTTTTTACCGGAGCGAGTGTTATAAATATAAGAGCCGGCTTCTACTTTACCTGAGTAAACACGGAAGAAAGTCAAACGACCTACATAGGGGTCAGTTGCAATCTTAAATGCCAAAGCTGAAGTTTTTTCATCTTCACTGGGTTTACGATCTTCTTCCGCACCTGTGCTCGGGTTAGTACCCACGATAGCAGGAGTATCCAACGGAGAAGGCAAGAATGCACAAACATAATCAAGCAATGTCTGAACACCTTTATTCTTGAACGAAGAACCGCAGAACATAGGAACGATGTCCATCTTCAAAGTACCTGCACGCAATGCACGCAAGATTTCTTCTTCAGTGATAGTAGAAGGATCATCAAAGAATTTCTCCATCAAAGTATCATCGAAATCTGCTACTTTTTCAAGCAGTTTTTCTCTCCATTCATTAGCTTCGTCAACCAAGTTTGCCGGGATTTCTTCTACACTGTAGTCTGCTCCCATAGTCTCATCATGCCATAAGATGGCTTTCATCTTAATCAGGTCAACAACACCTTTGAAGCTTTCTTCCGCACCGATAGGAATTACAACAGGACAAGGATTTGCACCGAGCACAGTTTTCATCTGACGAACAACTTCAAAAAAGTCAGCACCAGAACGGTCCATTTTGTTAACATAACCGATACGAGGCACATTGTATTTATCAGCCTGACGCCACACTGTTTCCGACTGAGGTTCTACACCACCGACAGCACAATAAGCAGCAACAGCTCCATCCAAAACGCGTAATGAACGCTCTACTTCAGCAGTAAAGTCAACGTGTCCCGGAGTATCAATCAAGTTAATCTTATAAGTATTGCCTGCATATTTCCAACGAGTTGTTGTCGCTGCAGAGGTAATAGTAATACCACGTTCCTGCTCCTGAGCCATCCAGTCCATTGTAGCTGCACCATCATGAACCTCACCAATTTTGTGGGTCAGACCGGTGTAGAACAAAATGCGTTCCGAAGTGGTTGTCTTACCGGCATCGATATGAGCCATAATACCGATATTGCGGGTCAAATGCAAATCATTTTTAGCCATTTTCGTCCTTTACTTATTTAATTATTACTTGATTAGAATCTGAAGTGAGCGAATGCACGGTTAGCTTCTGCCATACGATGCATATCTTCTTTACGCTTGAAGGCACCACCCTGTTCGTTGAATGCGTCGATGATTTCAGCAGCCAATTTATCTGCCATTGACTTACCACCACGTTTACGAGCGAAAAGGATCAAGTTTTTCATTGAGATTGATTCCTTGCGTTCAGGACGGATTTCAGTAGGAACCTGGAATGTAGCGCCACCCACACGGCGAGACTTAACTTCCAGCTGAGGAGTTACGTTATCCAAAGCCTTCTTCCAAATTTCCAAAGCTGACTTTTCTTCGTTAGGAAGTTTTGTTTTTACTGTTTCCAATGCAGCATAGAAGATTTCGTAAGAGGTATTCTTCTTTCCATCATACATCAGATGGTTTACGAATTTAGAAACCTTCTGGTCATTAAATACCGGATCCGGAAGGATCACACGTTTTTTTGGTTTTGCTTTTCTCATTTTTCTTAAAAAAAATAATGTTTTTTGTTTGGGGCTGCGACTCTTGTTTACTTCAACGCTTCCACCGAAGCATTTACTCAACCTTTATAGCTTATTCCAACAAACCAAAAACTTAAATTAAAATACTTTTTTTCTTTTCGGAATTTCAGCTAGGCTTCAAATTACTTTTTACCTTTACCTTTTGCAGGAGCTGCTGCTTGTCCGGCTTTCGGGCGTTTAGCACCGTATTTAGAACGTCTTTGTGTACGACCAGCCACACCCGCTGTATCCAAAGTACCACGAACAATGTGATAACGTACACCCGGAAGGTCTTTCACACGACCACCACGAACCAATACGATTGAGTGTTCCTGCAAGTTGTGTCCTTCTCCCGGAATATAAGAGTTCACTTCCTTAGAGTTTGTCAGACGTACACGAGCAACCTTACGCATTGCTGAATTCGGTTTTTTCGGAGTAGTAGTATACACACGAACACAAACACCACGTCTTTGAGGACATGAATCCAGTGCCGGAGACTTACTTTTCTCAACCAAAACCTCTCTTCCTTTTCTTACTAGCTGTTGAATAGTAGGCATTTTGTTTGATTTTTAATTGTTATATATTGTTTATTAATTTACTATTTTAATCCAAAACTATACATTTTGGGCTGCAAAGTTACGAATAACATTTTAATAAACAATACTTTTAAGCAATAAAAATAGCCTGTCTCCAAAAAAAATCTTTTGAAAAACAGGCTAATATGCCATTTCCACGACAAAGCTATAACTTATGCCTCTCCTTTAAAGCCACTCATAGGAGGAATAAAAGTCTTGCCATCAGGACCGCCATTGGCACCATTCATTTCTTCAGGCATACGGATCGGTCCAAAGTTGCGCTCATACTTTGCCACATTTTCTTGCAAAGCATACATCAGACGCTTAGCGTGTTCAGGAGTCAATACAATACGAGATTGAACTCCTGCTTTCGGCAACCCAGGCATTACACGTACAAAATCTACTATGAATTCTGAACTAGAATGGGTAATTATGGCAAGATTGGCATATGTGCCTTGTGCTACTTCTTCTTTCAACTCTATTTGAAGCTGATTGTTGTTTTTTTCGTTTTCCATGATTATTTTCTTCTATAATTAAAGGTAAATATTATCTGCTTATTATTAGCAGGCGAACAAAAATAAGGAAAAGGAACCAATCAAGCAACAATAGACGCACTAAATATCATTTTTTTCTATACAGAGAGGAATATAAGGAATGGTAAACCAAAAGCAAGATCCTTTTCCTTCTTCTGATTCTACCCCGATACATCCCCCCATTTTTTCCACAATAGTACGACAAATTGCAAGCCCCAGCCCTGTTCCCGGTTTAGCTGAATCAAGTCTCACAAATCGTTCAAACACTTTCTGCTTTTGGGATTCAGGAAAACCACATCCGGTATCAGCCACATAAAAATAAAGCATTTTTCCATGAATTTCATAACCTAAACGAATACTGCCTTTGGTAGTAAACTTAATAGCATTTGTCAATAGATTAATAAGTACTTGAGAAAGCCGTTTTTTTTCCGCCACGACAAAACAAGGAGCAGAAAGTGTTACACAATTCAAAATAACCTCCTCGGCAACAATTCGTGTACGCATTGCGCTTGCCAATTCTTCCAATAATATATTCAGCTCCATTTCTTCCTCTGCAAAAGTCAATGTTCCCGACTCTATTTTTGACAGATCTAAAATATCATTAATAAGCTGAAGCAGCAAAGAACAATTATTTTCCAGAACTTCTGCATACATTCGCTTTTCTTCTTCGGTAGCAGCAGTAACAATCAAATTCGAAAACCCCATAATAACATTAAGCGGCGTTCGTATCTCGTGGCTCATATTGGCTAGAAACACTGATTTATTTTGATTAGCAGCTTCGGCTTGAGCCTGAGCGGCTCTAGCTTTCCTCAACTCGACTTGCAATTGATGGTTGAGTTCTTCCAATTCTTCTATTGTTTTCATAGCAGCCCAATGTACCCCTTCCCTGCTCCCTGAGGATGGCATAAATATATAAAAAAGCGTGGGAACTGTTTTAATGTCTTATCTGTGTTAGAGGTATCCCCATACCCACGGAACAAATAAAAACAACAGTCCCACGCCGTTATGCATATTTCCTTTTAGAAGGAAGTATAAACACACGACGTGAGCGTTCTGTTGTATCCACTTTGTTCCGCTTCGAAAATTGGGGATTTTCTAACACAAAGTAATATCAAAAACGCTCTATTTACATTAATATATCAAACACGAACTCTCTTTGTCGCTTTGAATGACTACAAATATAGATATATTATTCTGAAAAAGGGACTATTATTATCAAACTTTTAGAAAAACAATGATAGCCTGTTGAGAAATGGCTGAAATCTTTTTATCACAAAATATGATTTACGAATGATTCGGAATATCATTTCTATTTAGTGAAGACCGGCTTGCCAATGCCGTATGATTTCGCTTGACTTCCTTTGTGCAGTTGACTTATTGCTACTATCGCATAGAAGGCTTGTTGGTGTTAACTTACCATTAAGGAAAATTACGCAAACATATAAATGTGGAAAAGAAATCAGCTACAAAAGTCCGTGGCTAGTATCGGAGCAATGCCGGCTCTCGACTTTTCCTATACGTGGTTTGTCATACAATGACAAATCCACAAAACCAACTGTATTTTTCATCCACAAGCGGAAATATGTTTCCTCCTTTCATTAACTGCCAAAACGTCCTGTTAATGGGAGTTCCGGTGGTGAATGAACATGCCGTGTTGTCTTTTCAGCCTCCTTTCATTTTAAAACATCTTTCGGTGAAAAAAATGCTGAAGGCAGATTTGAAAACGGCTTGGGAAGTGTGACTGAAATGGGAGTGAAGGGATACCCTTTCATTATTAGCCGGCGGTTGTCCGCACGTTTTGATTAAAATGTAAGGATGAACGGAAAAAAAAGAATGACCAATTTGATGAAAGGTAATCTCATCTGCCCTTACATAAAAAACATACCGGGCTTTTTTTAAAAGGTGGTGAAGTTTGTAAGAAACTTCCCGATCTTTTTAAAAGACATCAAGGTCTTTTTGACACATACAGTGGCACAAGCCTGTACCTATATATGTGTAAGCCCACACGTATATATGCATCGGGCTACACGGACGTACGCATAAGCCTACACATATATATGTCATTGTGTCAGATTCCGTCATATCCTGTACCGGAATTTGATTTGTTTGCCTCCTCTTCTAGACAAACGCTTTTTTATGTTGTATATTTGTAATTCGCCCAATCTCAAAAAGTGCCTCATGAATGTATTCATCACTCTCAAAACAATCTTCCCCGGAAGCATATTGAAAGAAAGCCGGGAAGATATCTTCGAAAAACATTGAAGAGACAGTAGAATCAGAATCCTCGAAAGATGCTGTCAAGAAGACGACGCCATGCTCCCTGATACAGGAAGTAACCGCTTTTCTCACCTCCCGCTGCCGCTTCCGGCTCAATGTGCTGACCGAGGTAGCGAGTGTGAATACTGGTTCCTTTCATCCTGATTGAGACAAGAGCATACTTGCGTCACTCCATTTTTCCGCTATGTAATGGTAGGGAAAAGTGATGAAGTCAGGAGGGTATACCCATGCCGGGTGAACAATAAAAAGGTCGGTCTCCCATTAGGAAAACCGACCTTCTATTTAAAGTCTTAATGAATCGTATTATTCTACTTCACTATAGTCAAGTACATTTTTGCGATTTGCCAAGATGCGATCGTATTCTTCTTTCGAACCAACAACAATCTTTTCAAATTCACGCTGTCCGGTACCAGCAGGGATCAAGTGACCGCAAATCACATTTTCCTTCATACCTTCCAATCTATCTACTTTACCATTAATAGCAGCTTCATTCAGAACCTTGGTTGTTTCCTGGAATGATGCAGCAGACATGAAGCTTGAAGTTCCCAAAGCAGCGCGAGTAATACCTTGCAGAATCTGAGTAGATGTTGCAGGAATAGCATCACGCACTTCAACGGGTTTCAAGTCACGACGCTTCAACATACTGTTCTCATCACGCAACTTACGGGCTGTTACAATCTGACCCGGTTGCAAGTTCTGAGAATCTCCGGCATCAACAACCACCTTCTTACCCCAAATACGGTCATTTTCTTCCATGAAGTCTTGCTTATCTACCACTTGCTGTTCCAAGAAGCGGGTATCACCCGGTTCATCAATTTCAACTTTACGCATCATTTGACGAACAATAATCTCAAAGTGCTTATCATTAATCTTCACACCTTGCAGACGGTAAACATCCTGTACCTCGTTTACGATATATTCCTGTACAGCCGTAGGACCTTTAATGGCCAAGATGTCGGCAGGAGTAATCGCACCATCAGACAGCGGAGTTCCGGCGCGTACATAGTCGTTCTCCTGAACAAGAATCTGCTTAGAAAGATTAACCAAGTACTTCTTCACTTCACCAGTCTTAGATGTTACAATGATCTCACGGTTACCACGTTTAATCTTACCCATGGTAACTTCACCATCGATTTCAGAAACCACAGCAGGGTTGGACGGGTTACGTGCCTCAAACAATTCTGTAACACGAGGCAAACCACCGGTGATATCACCAGCTTTACCAACAGCGCGCGGAATCTTCACAAGGATGTCACCGGCCTTTACCGATTGATTGTTTTCAATAACAACGTGTCCACCCACAGGGAAGTTATAAGTACGTATCAAGTTACCATCTTCTGTCGTAATATGAGCAGAAGGAACTTTTGTCTTATCCTTAGATTCGATAATGATGATTTCACGCAAACCGGTAGCTTCATCCGATTCTACCTTATAAGTTACGTTCTCAACCATACTCTCGAACTCAATCTTACCGGTTGCTTCAGTAATAATAACAGCGTTGAACGGGTCCCATTTAGCAATCAGTTTACCCTTCTCAACCACATCACCGTCAGCAGCATACAATTTAGAACCGTAAGGAACATTATGAGTTGATAAAATGATACCGGTATTTACATCAATAAAGCGAACCTCGGCCAAACGACCTACTACCACTTTCACAGCTTCACCGGTAGTTTCATCTACTGTATCAACAGTACGAAGTTCCTCAAATTCCAGACGAGCATTGTTTTTGGCAACAATACTTGCATTGGCAGCCATGTTACCGGCAATACCACCGGCATGGAAAGTACGCAACGTCAACTGAGTACCCGGCTCACCGATAGACTGTGCAGCAATGACACCGACAGCTTCTCCCTTTTGAACCATACGGCTGGAAGCAAGGTTACGTCCGTAACACTTGGCACATACGCCTTTCTTCGATTCGCAAGTCAATACAGAACGGATTTCTACACTTTCAATCGGAGAATCTTCAATTTCCTGTGCGATATCCTCAGTAATTTCTTCACCTCCGGCAACAATCAACTTACCGGTGGTAGGATGAATAATATCATGTACAGAAACACGTCCGAGGATACGTTCATACAGAGTGGCAATAACTTCATCGTTATTTTTCAAAGCAGTACAAACCAAACCGCGCAGTGTTCCACAGTCTTCTTCATTAATAATCACATCATGCGATACGTCTACAAGACGACGAGTCAAGTATCCGGCATCGGCAGTCTTCAAAGCAGTATCCGCCAAACCTTTACGAGCACCGTGGGTAGAGATAAAGTACTCCAATACCGACAAACCTTCCTTAAAGTTTGAAAGAATCGGGTTTTCAATAATCTGAGCACCTTCAGCACCGGCCTTTTGCGGCTTAGCCATCAAACCACGCATACCTGACAACTGACGAATCTGTTCCTTAGAACCACGAGCACCGGAATCAAGCATCATAAATACTGAGTTGAAACCTTGGTCATCATTTTTAATAGTCTTATAAAGGATGTCAGACAAATCGCTGTTGACATGAGTCCATGTATCAATAACCTGGTTGTAACGTTCATTATCAGTGATGAAACCCATATTATAGTTCATCATGATTTGCTCAACTTCTTCGTTACCGCGTTTTACCAGTTCTTCTTTTTCCTTCGGAATAATAATATCACCCAAGTTGAATGACAAACCACCCTTGAACGCCATGTGGTAACCTAAGTTCTTAATACCGTCCAAGAATTCACAAGCACGAGCAACACCCACAGCCTTAATAACATCACTAATGATGTCGCGCAAAGACTTTTTAGAAATAATGGTATTCAGATAACCTACTTCAGCCGGAACGATTTCATTTACAATCACACGACCTACAGAAGTTTCTTTCATCATCACATCTACAATGTTGCCATCCTTATCCAGGTCTTTTACAACAACATTGATGATAGCATGAATATCTACCTTTCCTTCATTATAAGCAATCAAAGCTTCTTCCGGTCCATAGAATGTCAGTCCCTCACCCTTCGCACCTTTTCTCAGTTTTGTAATATAATACAAACCAAGTACCATATCCTGTGCGGGTACAGTAATAGGTGCGCCATTAGCCGGATTCAAAATATTATGTGCCTGAAGCATCAACATCTGAGCTTCCAATATAGCCTCATTACTCAAAGGCAAGTGAACAGCCATTTGGTCACCGTCAAAGTCGGCATTGAACGCAGTACATGCCAATGGGTGTAATTGGATAGCCTTACCTTCAATCATATGGGGTTGGAATGCCTGAATACCCAAACGGTGCAATGTCGGCGCACGGTTGAGTAATACCGGATGTCCTTTCATGACATGCTCCAAGATATCCCAAATAACAGGTTCTTTGCGGTCTACTATCTTCTTGGCAGACTTAACAGTCTTCACAATACCGCGTTCTATCAATTTACGGATAATAAACGGCTTGTAAAGTTCGGCAGCCATCAATTTAGGAATACCGCATTCTCCCATTTTCAATTCAGGACCAACGACAATTACCGAACGGGCTGAGTAGTCAACACGCTTACCCAACAGGTTCTGACGGAAACGTCCTTGCTTACCTTTCAAACTATCAGACAGTGATTTCAACGGACGGTTTGCATCTGTTTTTACAGCACTTGACTTACGTGAGTTATCGAACAATGAATCGACAGCTTCCTGCAACATACGTTTTTCGTTGCGTAAGATTACTTCAGGAGCCTTGATTTCAATCAGTCTCTTCAGACGGTTGTTACGAATAATCACACGACGATACAAATCATTCAAGTCAGAAGTTGCAAAACGACCACCATCCAACGGAACCAACGGACGAAGTTCGGGCGGAATCACCGGAACAATACGTACAATCATCCATTCAGGTTTATTGCGTCCGCGAGATGCACGGAACGATTCAACGACCTGCAAGCGTTTCAATGCTTCATTCTTGCGTTGTTGTGAAGAGTCGTTGCTTGCCTTGTGACGCAATTCATAAGAAAGTGCATCCAAGTCAAGTTTAGCCAACAAATCATAGATGGCTTCAGCTCCCATCTTAGCAATAAACTTGTTAGGGTCTGTATCTTCCAGATACTGATTTTCTCTCGGAAGTTTTTCCAGCAAATCCAGATATTCCTCTTCCGAAAGCAAATCATATTCATTTACGCCTTCTTCAGCGGCAGCACCCGGCTGAATTACGACATAACGTTCATAGTAAATAATAGAATCAAGTTTCTTGGTAGGCAATCCCAACAAGTAACCGATTTTGTTCGGCAATGAACGGAAATACCAAATGTGTGCCACAGGCACTACCAGCTGGATATGCCCCATACGTTCACGACGAACTTTCTTTTCTGTCACTTCAACACCGCAACGGTCACAAACGATTCCTTTATAACGAATACGTTTGTACTTACCGCAATGACATTCATAGTCTTTTACCGGACCGAAGATGCGTTCGCAGAACAAACCGTCACGTTCGGGTTTGTAGGTACGGTAGTTGATAGTTTCGGGCTTCAACACCTCACCACTCGAATTCTCAAGGATTTCTTCAGGTGAAGCCAAACCAATTGAGATTTTCGAGAAATTACTCTTTATCTTCGTTTCTTTTCTAAAAGCCATACTTTCTTGTTTATATTGTAAAGAGTTATATTTTTATTATTCAAGGTTGATACTCAATCCCAATCCTCTCAATTCATGTAACAATACATTCAGAGATTCAGGAATGCCCGGAGTAGGCATCGGTTCACCTTTTACAATAGCCTCGTAAGCCTTAGAACGTCCAACAACGTCATCAGACTTAATAGTCAGGATTTCCTGCAAGATATGCGCTGCGCCGAATGCTTCGAGCGCCCAAACTTCCATTTCTCCGAAACGCTGACCACCGAACTGAGCCTTACCACCAAGCGGTTGCTGAGTAATAAGAGAGTACGGACCGATAGAACGTGCGTGCATCTTGTCTTCAACCATGTGGCCTAACTTCAACATATAGGTCACACCTACCGTTGCCGGTTGGTCAAAGCGTTCACCGGTACCACCATCACAAAGATACGTCTTACAGTAACGAGGCAATCCGGCTTTATCCGTCCATTCATTTAAGTCATCCATAGATGCACCATCGAAAATAGGAGTAGCAAATTTCACGCCCAATTCTTTTCCGGCACGACCTAATACAGCTTCAAAAATCTGACCGATGTTCATACGAGAAGGCACACCCAACGGATTCAATACGATATCTACCGGAGTACCATCAGCCAAGAACGGCATATCCTCCTGACGGACAACACGAGATACAATACCCTTATTACCGTGACGACCTGCCATCTTATCACCCACACCAATCTTACGTTTCTTAGCAATATAAACTTTAGCCATCTGAATAATACCTGAAGGCAATTCATCACCTATTGTGATTGCAAACTTCTTACGTTTCAGTTCGGCGTCCAGTTCTTTATACTTCTTCAGGTAGTTCATTACCAAGTCACGAATCATATCGTTCTTGTGAGCATCCGCTGTCCACTTGCTCAACTGAATCACTGTATAATCCAATGACTCAAGGTCGCGTTTTGTAAACTTAGCGCCCTTAGCGATAACTTCGGTTCCCAAGTAATCTTTTACACCCTGAGAGACTTTACCATTAGTTAATACCAACAATTTATCAATTAAGATATCCTTCAGCTTAGCTGCCTTTTCTTCAAATTCATCATTCAGTTTCGGCAAAATAGCTTTGTCGGCATTCTTTTCACTTCTGGTTTTCACAACGCGAGAGAACAACTTCTTGTCAATAACGACACCACGCAATGAAGGAGAAGCTTTCAATGAAGCATCCTTTACATCACCGGCTTTGTCACCAAAGATAGCGCGAAGCAATTTTTCTTCAGGAGAAGGATCTGATTCACCTTTCGGAGTAATCTTACCAATCAAAATATCACCCGGTTCAATACGAGCACCGACACGTACAATACCGTTCTCATCCAAATCCTTAGTTGCTTCTTCACTCACGTTAGGAATATCAGAAGTCAATTCTTCCATACCGCGCTTCGTTTCGCGCACTTCCAATATATATTCATCCACGTGTACAGAAGTCAATAAGTCTTCACGTACAACGCGTTCATTCAATACAATAGCATCCTCATAGTTATATCCTTTCCAAGGCATATAAGCAACCAACAGGTTCTTACCCAATGCCAATTCACCACCTTGTGTTGAATAACCTTCCGTCAGAATATCACCTTTCTTTACACGCTGACCCTTATCACAAATAGGACGAAGGTCAATAGTCATGCTTTGGTTAGTCTTACGGAATTTAGGAATTCTATATTCTTTCAAAGCAGGTTCGAAGCTGACAAATTCCTCATCTTCCGTTCTGTCATACAAAATCCGGATAGTGGTTGCATCTACATATTCAATCACACCGTCACCTTCAGCAGCAATCTGAGTACGAGAATCTTCAACCAATTGCTTTTCGATACCTGTACCTACAATAGGAGCCTCTGTACGCAACAAAGGAACTGCCTGGCGCATCATGTTAGAACCCATCAATGCACGGTTAGCATCATCATGTTCCAAGAACGGAATCAAAGATGCCGCAATAGAAGCAATCTGTTGAGGAGATACATCCATCAACTCTACCTGATCAGGAGTAACAACCGGATAATCGGCATCGCGACGAGCCTTAACCTTGTCACGAACAAACTTACCTTCATCATCCAAAGGTGCATTACCCTGAGCAATAATCTTATCTTCTTCTTCTTCTGCAGTCAAGTATTCAATTCCTTCATCAGAAATATCCACCTTACTATCAGCTACCTTACGATAAGGAGTAGAAATGAAACCAAGTTCATTAATTTTAGCATAAACGCACAAAGAAGAAATCAAACCGATATTAGGACCTTCAGGGGTTTCAATCGGACACAAACGACCATAGTGAGTATAGTGTACGTCACGCACCTCGAAACCGGCACGTTCACGCGACAAACCACCGGGACCTAACGCAGACAAACGACGTTTGTGAGTAATTTCAGCCAACGGATTGGTCTGGTCCATGAATTGTGACAATGCATTTGTACCGAAGAATGAATTGATAACAGAAGAAATAGTCTTCGCATTAATCAAATCAATCGGAGTAAATACTTCATTGTCACGTACATTCATACGTTCACGAATAGTACGAGACATACGAGCCAATCCGATAGCAAACTGATTGGACAACTGTTCTCCCACTGTACGCACACGACGATTACTCAAGTGGTCAATATCATCAACATCAGCCTTAGAGTTAATCAGCTCAATCAGATACTTGATGATCTCGATAATATCTTGTTTTGTCAATACCTTCACATCCATATCCGTAGTCAGCCCCAACTTCTTGTTGATTCTGTAACGGCCTACTTCGCCAAGGTCATATCTTTTTTCAGAGAAGAACAGGTTATTGATAACCTCACGAGCACTGGCATCATCAGCAGGATCTGCATTACGCAACTGACGATAGATATAAAGCACAGCCTCTTTTTCTGAGTTACTCGGGTCTTTCTGAAGCGTATTAAATATAATAGAATAATCTGATGAATTAGCTTCTTCCTTATGAACAAGGATATTCTGAACGCCTGAGTCGATAATTTCATCTACATGCTCTGCTTCAAGCACAGTTTCACGGTCAATGATAACCTCATTACGTTCAATAGAAACAACTTCACCGGTGTCTTCATCTACAAAATCCTCTGTCCATGTCTTTAAGACACGCGCAGCAAGTTTTCTTCCTACAACCTTCTTTAAGTTGGCCTTATTGACTTTAACTTCTTCAGCCAAATTAAATATTTCGAGAATATCTTTATCATTTTCAAAGCCGACAGCTCTCAACAGAGTAGTAACAGGCAATTTTTTCTTACGGTCGATATAAGCATACATCACATTGTTAATGTCTGTAGCGAATTCAATCCATGAGCCCTTGAATGGGATAATACGTGCGGAATATAGTTTTGTACCGTTAGCATGTACACTCTGTCCAAAGAATACACCCGGAGAACGATGCAGCTGAGAAACAACAACACGTTCAGCACCGTTAATCACGAAGGTTCCCTTCGGCGTCATATAAGGAATAGGACCCAAATAAACATCTTGAATAACAGTATCAAAATCCTCATGATCGGGATCTGTACAATAAAGCTTCAATTTAGCTTTCAAAGGTACACTATAAGTGAGCCCACGCTCTAGACAATCATCTATTGTATAGTGAGGGGGATCAATGTAGTAGTCCAAAAACTCAAGGACAAAGTTGTTACGTGTATCAGCGATAGGGAAGTTTTCAGCAAATACTTTATACAGCCCGTCGTTCTTTCGTTTTTCGGGTGGGGTATCCAGTTGTAAAAAGTCTTGGAATGACTTCAATTGCACTTCCAGGAAATCCGGATACTTCATCGGATTCTTGATGGAAGCAAAATTTACTCTTTTGTTTTCTGTATTTGAAGACATCTGATAATTTATTTGTAGAACTTAATAATAATATAGACACAAAAAGGTTAAGAATCCTCGTCTAGAGGATTCCTAACCGAATTACCTGATAATCAGGCTTAATATTATTTAAGCTCAACTTCAGCTCCAGCTTCTTCCAAAGTTTTCTTCAGTGATTCAGCTTCGTCTTTAGCCAAGCCTTCTTTTACTGTGCTAGGAGCACCGTCTACCAAGTCTTTAGCTTCTTTCAAGCCAAGACCACATGCTTCTTTAACGGCTTTAACAACCTGCAATTTAGCAGCACCAGCGCTCTTCAAAACTACATCAAAAGATGTCTTTTCTTCAGCAGCAGCTGCACCACCTGCAGCAGGACCAGCAGCAACAGCTACAGCTGCAGCAGCAGGTTCAATACCGTATTCTTCTTTAAGGATAGTTGCAAGTTCATTAACTTCTTTTACTGTCAAGTTAACTAATTGTTCTGCAAAAGCTTTCAAATCTGCCATTTTTGTATGATTTTAATTGTTTGTTACTAATTGATTATAAAATTGATTATTCGGCACGTTCGCCCAGAGTTTTAAGAACTCCATGAATGGTGTTACCACCTGATTGAAGAGCAGAAATAACGTTCTTGGCCGGTGATTGCAGCAAAGCAACAATTTCAGCAATAACTTCATTTTTACTCTTAATATTAGCAAGAGCTTCAAGTTGATCAGCACCTACATATATTCCTTCTTCTGCATAAGCAGCTTTCAGTGTAGGAACTCCATCTTTGTATTCTTTCAGCAACTTAGCAGGAACGTTTGCAGTTTCGCAGAACATTACTGAAGTTGTACCTTTCAAAGAATCAAATAACGGAGAGAAATCAACTTCTTCGATACTCATCAAAGCTTTGTGAAGCAAAGAGTTCTTCACAACTACCAGCTTAACACCGGCTTTGAAACATTTTCTTCTCAACTCGCTTGTAGCAGCTGCATCCATAGCAGTTGTATCAACCAAGTAGAAATGTCCATATTCTTTTACGGTGTCAGCCAACTGACCAATAATAACGCCTTTATCTTCCTTTCTCATGATTCCTCCTTATTATTAGATTTCTTCTACAGTTTTGGGATCAATCTTGATACCCTTACTCATAGTACTTGAAAGATAAATACTCTTTATATAGGTACCTTTAGCTGAAGAAGGTTTCAATTTGATAATGGTAGCGATAAATTCTTTCGCATTATCACGGATTTGGTCAGCAGTAAAAGAAACCTTACCAATTGAAGTATGAACGATACCACTCTTATCAACCTTAAAGTCAATCTTACCTTGCTTAACTTCCTTAACAGCCTTAGCTACATCCATAGTTACAGTACCACTCTTTGGATTCGGCATCAATCCGCGAGGACCGAGAACACGACCGAGAGCACCGATCTTACCCATGATAGACGGCATTGTGATGATTACATCAATATCTGTCCATCCACCTTTGATCTTTTCAATATATTCATCAAGACCAACATAGTCAGCACCAGCTTCTTTTGCAGCAGCTTCAGCATCAGGTGTACACAAAACCAAAACACGTACTTGCTTACCAGTTCCATGAGGCAGTGAAACTACACCACGAACCATCTGATTAGCTTTACGAGGGTCTACACCTAAACGTACGTCAATATCTAATGAAGCATCAAATTTAGAAAAAGTGATATCTTTAACTAATTGTGCAGCTTCTTTCAGTGAGTATGCTTTCCCTGCTTCAATTTTTTCTGCAGCCAACTTTTGATTTTTTGTCAGTTTACCCATTATAATTGAAGTTTATTAGTTATTACCCGGGAATTCCCCTTTTACAGCGATACCCATACTTCTAGCTGTACCTGCCACCATAGTCATAGCAGACTCGATAGTAAAGCAGTTCAAGTCAACCATTTTGTCTTGAGCAATCGCACGTACTTGTTCCCAAGTAATTTCAGCAACTTTCTTGCGATTAGGCTCAGCAGAACCACTCTTAACCTTAGCCAACTCAAGCAATTGAATAGCTACGGGAGGAGTCTTAATAACAAAATCAAAAGACTTATCTGCGTAGTAGGTAATGATCACAGGTAAAATCTTACCTGCTTTGTCCTGGGTTCTGGCATTGAATTGCTTGCAAAACTCCATGATGTTAATACCCTTAGAACCCAAAGCAGGTCCAACGGGAGGTGATGGATTTGCAGCGCCTCCTTTAATCTGTAATTTGATTAGTCCAGCAACTTCTTTAGCCATTTTGTTTCTAATTTTTATATATTAATTATAACGAAAGACAATGCACGTAACAGAATGCATTATTCTTTCTCGACATCCATAAAGCCAAGTTCCAACGGAGTTTTACGTCCGAAGATCTTAACCATAACCTTTAGTTTCCGCTTTTCACTGTTCACTTCTTCAATGAGTCCACTGAATCCGCTGAACGGTCCAACGGTTACTTTCACTGTTTCTCCTACGGTATAAGGAACACTCAGTTCTTCACCACCTTCCTGGAGTTCATCCACCGTACCAAGTATACGATTCACTTCCGATTGTCTCAAAGGCACCGGATTTTCGGAACCTCCTAAAAAGCCAATCACATTGGGAGTATTTCTCAAATGATGAGCAACCTCACCGACGAGAGCAGCTTCGACCAAAACGTATCCGGGAAGATAACTTCTTTCCTTCACAATTTTTTTACCATTGCGAACCTGATACACTTTTTCGGTAGGAATCAATACCTGAGATACATACTCGCTAAGATCACTATTCCTGATGTCAGCATCAAGATATTCCTTAACCTTGCTTTCTTTTCCACTGACGGCACGTAATACGTACCATTTCTTTTCAATCTCAGACATTTTACTCACAATTAATTAGTGCGGATAGATAATATCTTCCATTACGAATTGGAAGACTGAATCCATAAGAAAAACAACTAGTGCAATGAATAGGGAAGCATATAAAACAACCACTGCACTATTTGAAAGTTCTTTACGAGTCGGCCATGATACTTTATGGACTAATTCGTCATAAGATTCTTTACAATAATTTGTTACTTTCTGAAACATATTCTTTCAAGTTTAGCACGGGAGGAGAGGCTCGAACTCCCGACACCCGGTTTTGGAGACCGGTGCTCTACCAACTGAGCTACTCCCGTAAAAATCAGTTCCCGACGTTTTACCACCGAGAACTGAATTTATTTATTATATCAATGTATTAGTCAAGAATTTCAGTAATCTGACCAGCACCTACTGTACGTCCACCTTCGCGGATAGCGAAACGCAAACCTACGTTCAATGCAACCGGATAAATCAATTCAACTGTAATAGTTACGTTATCACCCGGCATTACCATTTCAGTTCCTTCCGGCAAAGTGATTTCACCTGTACAGTCCATAGTACGCAAGTAGAACTGAGGACGGTATTTGTTACGGAACGGAGTGTGACGACCACCTTCTTCTTTCTTCAAGATATAAACCTCAGCTTTGAACTTAGAGTGAGCTTTAACCTGACCCGGCTTACACAAAATCATACCACGTTTGATTTCTGCTTTGTCGATACCACGAAGCAACAAACCTACGTTATCACCGGCTTCACCCTGATCCAACAGTTTGCGGAACATTTCAACACCAGTTACAACTGATTTCTTATCTTCACCCAAACCAAGGATTTCAACTTCGTCACCTACATGAATAATACCTGATTCGATACGACCTGTAGCTACAGTACCACGACCAGTGATAGAGAACACGTCTTCAACCGGCATCAAGAAAGGTTTATCGATATCACGCGGAGGCAATGGAATCCAAGTATCAACAGCTTCCATCAATTCCATAATCTTATCTTCCCATTGAGCAACACCATTCAAAGCGCCAAGTGCAGAACCACGGATGATAGGAGTATTATCGCCATCGAAATCATAGAATGAAAGCAATTCACGCATTTCCATTTCTACCAATTCCAACATTTCTTCATCTTCAACCATATCACACTTGTTCAAGAAAACAACCAGTCTAGGTACGTTTACCTGACGAGCCAACAAGATATGTTCACGAGTTTGAGGCATCGGACCGTCTGTTGCAGCACAAACGATAATAGCACCATCCATCTGAGCAGCACCAGTAACCATGTTCTTTACATAGTCGGCGTGACCCGGACAGTCAACGTGAGCATAGTGACGATTAGCTGTTTGATATTCTACGTGAGAAGTATTGATAGTAATACCTCTTTCTTTTTCTTCAGGAGCGTTGTCGA
>ENA-ORSG01000232-ORSG01000232.1-human-gut-metagenome-genome-assembly--contig:-NODE-232-length-59140-cov-12.109571_pt1 | contig 59140 bp, 50 predicted proteins | sample MGYA00242189_ERZ509156 | MGnify/ENA primary metagenome ERZ509156 (study PRJEB26280, sample SAMEA2338666) | human gut metagenome | biome: human gut; feature: human-associated habitat; material: faeces...
ATGTAAAAATAGTCGGAGAAAGATTTGTGAATGTACGATTATTTAGGAGGAAAAAGCATGACAGATGCAGAACAAAGAGAGGCTGCCCGTCAATTTGTAAACCGATGGATGGGAAAAGGGAAAGAAGATGAAGATGGACGTTCTTATTGGATTGATTTATTGACGAATGTTTTGGGAATGGATAATGTGACAGAACGTTTGAACTTTGAAAAGAAAGTTGTAATTGATGGAAATACAAAACGTATTGATGTATATATTCCTGAAACACGAGTAATTATTGAACAGAAGAGTCTTGGAAAAGCATTGGATCAGAAAATCAGGAATTCAGGAGATGTTGATCTTACTCCATTTGAACAGGCAGACAGATATAATGGGAAGCTGACTTTTGATGAAAGAGCTCGGTGGATTGTTACGTCAAATTTTGCTGAAATTTGGATTTATGATATGAACCAGAAACAGCCAGAACCGACAAAGATTGCTTTAGATGAATTACAAAGCAAATATCCATTGTTGGACTTCTTGGTGAAAAAGGAAGTAAAGACAATATCGCATGAAATGGAAGTATCAATAAAAGCAGGAGGTATTGTTGGGCTTATTTATGATGCGTTTTTAAAACAATATCGTATACCAGATATTAAGGAAAAGGATGAAACATTTGAGCAGAAAGAAAAAAGAGAGCATAAACTAAAGAGCCTGAATGCTTTATGTGTGCGAATTGTTTTTTGCTTGTATGCAGAAGATGCTGGTATTTTCGGAAAGAGAAATATGTTCCATGATTATTTGGAAACATATGAAGTAAAGGATTGCCGGAGAGCTTTATTAGAATTATTTAAGATATTGGATACACCTGTATCAGAGCGAGACGAGTATTTGGAGGAAGAACTTGCTCAGTTCCCGTATGTAAATGGTGGGTTATTTGCTGATGAAACTATTGAGATACCACCTTTTACAGAGGAAATTAAAGAATTACTTCTTACAAAAGCGTCAGAAGATTTTGATTGGAGTGATATTTCTCCAACTATATTTGGAGCGGTATTTGAATCTACATTAAATCCTGAGACCAGACGTTCAGGAGGAATGCATTATACATCTATTGAAAATATACATAAAGTTATTAGTCCGCTTTTTTTGGAAGATTTGCAAAAGGAATTTGATAGTATTAGAGCAATTCAAGTGAAGCGTACCAGAGATAAAAAATTGGAAGAATTCCAAAATAAATTGGCATCACTTACATTTTTTGATCCTGCGTGTGGTTCTGGAAATTTCCTTACAGAAACATACTTGTCGCTTCGTCGTTTGGAGAATGAGGTGATAAAGGAAAAAGTTGGCGGACAAATGACATTGGTAGAGGTAAATAATCCAATTAGAGTTTCTATTCAGCAATTTTATGGAATAGAGATTAACGATTTTGCAGTTACAGTTGCAAAAACGGCTTTATGGATTGCAGAATCTCAAATGTTGGAAGAAACGAAAAATATTGTGTATGGATTTAATGATGATTTTCTTCCTTTAAAGACATATGTAAATATCACAGAAGGAAATGCATTAAGAATTGATTGGAATGATGTAATTCCTGCAGAAAAATTATCGTTTATAATGGGAAATCCGCCATTTGTAGGAGCACGTTGGATGGCGTCGGAGCAGAAGGAAGATGTTGAGAAGATATTTGAAGGATGGAAGAGTATAGGAAATCTTGATTATGTTAGTTGCTGGTATAAAAAAGCAGCTGACTATATGGGAAATTATAATATCAGAGCAGCATTGGTATCAACTAATTCAATTACACAGGGAGAAAGTGTTTCGATTCTCTGGAAACCGCTTTTTGAATCAGGTGTACATATTGATTTTGCATACAGAACATTTATATGGGATAGTGAAGCGTCAATAAAAGCGCATGTTCATTGTGTAATTGTTGGCTTTAGCAGAGCTGTAAATAATAAGCAGAAAATAATTTATTCAGGTGAGAACGCAATTCCGGCGAATAATATTAATGGATATTTGCTTGATGCAGAAAATATATTCATTGAAAAAAGAATGAAACCATTGTGTAATGTTCCTGAAATAGCATTAGGTGGGCAAGCAATTGATGGTGGATTTTTAATATTGACGGAAGAGGAAAAGGAAGAGTTTTTGGAAAAAGAACCACAGGCTTCTCCGTTTTTTAGACATTATATGATGGGAAAAGATTTTATTGATCGAAAGCCGAGATATTGTATTTGGCTTGTTGGAGCTGATCCTGGATTATTAAAAAAATGTCCGATGATATTAGAACGGATGAATAAAGTACGTGAATTTAGACTTAGTAGTACAAGAGCGAACACAAAAAAAGCGGCTGAGAATCCAACTTTATTTGCATCAATACTTGAACATAAAAATCAATATATTGCGATTCCCAAAGTTTCTTCTCAGAATCGTAGATATATTCCAATGGATTATTTAGATGGTGAAATTATTCCGGGAGACAAATTATTCACTATGCCAAATGCATCATTTTATGAATTTGGTGTATTGATGTCGAATGTTCATATGGCATGGATGCGAGCAGTGTGTGGAAGATTAAAAAGTGATTATAGTTATTCAAACACAATAGTGTATAACAATTTCCCGTGGCCTGTAGTAACGGAGAAGAATCGGGAACAAATTGAAAAATCGGCACAGGAAATTTTGAAAGCAAGAACATTATATCCTAATAGTAATCTTGCGGCTTTATATGATCCTTTAACAATGCCAGCCGAGTTACGGCGAGCACATACTGCAAATGATAAAGCTGTTATGGCTGCGTATGGCTTTAGTACAAAAATGACGGAAGCAGATTGTGTGGGAGAGTTGATGAAATTATACCAGAAAATGCAATGATAAAAGTTTATAGAGCTGTTTTTTGCTCAAAGTAAAATATTTGAAAACATAGAATATTCCAAATCCATAAAAGCTGAATGAAAACCAATATGGGAATTTTACAGGTGGTACAAAATTTGTAAAATTTTCATATTGGTTTTTTTGTAATCTGTAAAAATTATAAATTTGGATATCAAGTAAGGTTTCGGATTTTTGATTTTTATGTATTTTTCGATTTTGGATATGGCTCCGAAATTGGCAATTTTGCGGAAGTGTATCCACACTTCCTGTCCTTGCTATTTTTTAATCACATGGTGATTTCACAGGGATATAGGGCTGTTTAGCCTATTTTTTCTCCCTGTGCTGTGACCGAAGAAATTCGAGGAACCAATTATATATTTATGCTGAATGTGAGGTACTGGGGAGCACAATCCTCAGCAAGATTTCAACATCCGGAAAATGCCGTATTGCTAAAATAGCGATATGGTATTACCGGGGTGGATCTTGCTCTAATGTGTACAGTAACCTCGGCATAAATAGAAAGAATGGGTTTGGGGAATCCCCAGCAAGATAAAAACCTGATGAAAGAACATTTGTCGGAAAGACAATATTGTTAAACACAGGTGGATCTTGCTTTAGAAAATGATTTGCCATAATGAATTAGAACATAGGAGGAGGAAGCGTTAAAAAAGAGAGAGCCATAAGCAACTCTCTCTGTGATAAAATCAAATAGTTATAGTATCAGTGATTCGGTAAGATTACAAAAATCCTTAACAGGAATATTTTCTTTAAGTGGTAAAGCTGTCTCTAAAAAGGTTTCGTCTGCAAATCTTTCGAGTTCAGAATCAAAATATATAATTGAAGCATTTGTATTTAATTGGTATGGTGGAATTGTAACAAAATAATCATAATCTTCATAAGAAGGAGTGGCGCAAGAAACTTTGATTTTTCCGTCCAATTTCAATTTTGCAAATTCTCCATAAATGGCAGTTAAGGCTTTTTTTCTTTCTTCATCAGAAGTAATTCTATCTACATATCTAATATACCAATAATCTATAGTTCCCTCTTTTAATTCAATTAAATAATCGTATGATCTGGGTGTTCCGGATTTTATTGTCCATTCAACTTTATGCAGACTTGTCATCATGGAAAGTCCACGCATTAAGGTAGAAAAAAATTTTTCATGCACCTGAACAGTAGAGAGATCCAGAGAAAATCCATTGTCTGCAATTATCTTTTTCCGTTCCTGTATTTTCTTAGAAGAATATCCCGTTGCATCATATAATTCTTGGATAAGTTCTGGATCATCAATGGCTTTTGCAATTTTATCAATAGTGCTTTTATATGGTCTTCCAGATCGGGCACCGTTGAGCATTCGTGAAATGGTTGCATTATTTAAGCCTGTTTGTTCAGATAATTCTTTTTGTGTTTTTTTCTGTAAAATGATTTGAAGTATATTGATGAATCTTTCCTGATCGTAAACGCTGTCAGGATTTATTAGTGTGCCTGAATTTGATATAAATTCGTTCATGCAAATCTCCTCTTGACTTCTTTGACTTTGTATAAATTGACTTCTTGTATTTTATCTTATCAATTATATCCCTAAAAATCAATTTAAAACATAAAGAAATCAAAAAATGCTTTATTGATATTCTTATAAAAGTCAAAGAAATCAAAAACGTAATTGACATTTTGACTTCTTTGTGTATAATGTAGAATTAAGAAGTCAAAGAAGTCAAACAAATCAAAACGAAAGGAAGGAGGGCTGTGGATTGAAATATAGGGTTGTTTCGGTTTTGAAAGATAATAGACCACGTTTTTTGATTATTTCTGATATTGAAGAAATTGAAATCCTTCCATCAAAGTATTTGAAGCATCTGGATCAGATTAATACTTCTCCGAATACTGTAAAATCCGCAGCCTTCGCACTTTCATATTATTACAATTATCTGCAGGAGCAAACGATAGGATTGGATGAGATTACATTGCTATCCTATTCAGAGCAGAATAAACATTTTATTGATTTCTTGTATTGGGTTAAGAGTGGAAAGCATACTGAGCATAATACACAGACGAGCAATAAGACCTGCAATATGTATCTTGGTGCAGTCTTCAGATACTACCAGTTTTTGGCACTGGAAGATGTTTTGCCAATGCTTAAAGTCTTACGAGTAAAAAAAGTATCATATTTTGACAGTATGGGAGTAAATCATCAAAATGCAGTGAATTCGTTTAAAGGTTTCTTCAAAGAAGAAGAACCTAATCTGGAAGAAATAACATCCGAAGAAATACAGGAGCTGATAAATGCCTGTACGAATGATAGAGATCGATTGCTGATAGCAATGATGGCAGAAACCGGTCTTAGATTAGGGGAAATTCTAGGAATCCATTATACCGAAGATATTGATTTTGAAAGAAGGACGGTTCGGGTAAGGTATCGTGAATCCAATACCAACTTGGCAAGAGCAAAAAATGCAGAATATAGAATGGCTTTGTTAAGTAATACAACTTTTGAGTTCTTGGTTAAGTACATTTCTGATAACCGAAAAAGTCTGATGAACTCGGAGTATCTATTTACAAAATTAACTGGAAAAAACAAAGGAGAGCCATTAGATGCGGATTCTGTGTATAGCATGTTGAAAAGGCTATCCAAAAAAACGGATATCAATTCCCATCCGCATCAGCTCCGACACTATTTTGCGGAGGAAAGAAGAAAAGAAGGATGGGATTTGAATGACATTCGTTTTGCCCTGGGGCATAAGAAAGTTGAAACTACCATTAAATACTTGGGTGAAAATAATGAACGATTGGTAGAAGCGACAGATCAATACTACTCAAATAATGAAAATTTATACCAAATTGCAGATTTTCTGTAAAAGGAAGGAGGGATTACCTTGGCAGTATTAAAAATTGTTCCGAAGTTATATCAGGAAAAAATACCTGAGAAATTAAAGGAAGAAATATCTTTAGTTACGACTGGAGAAGCAAAATACTATAACCGGTTATACAAATTTTTTCAGTATACAGATATACAGTGTACTGCAGATATTAACTATGAAACGAGAAAAATGTATATGGACTCTCTTGAAAAAGAGGATATTTCAGAAAAATATAAAGCGGAATTACTGAGCTTATTTGATCGTTTAAAAATAGAAAATATGCCGGATGTCTATTCACAAGGAAAGCCCTTCTCTGTAGAACAGGAGTTTTTTAAGCAAGACAAATTGTTTTTGCTGTATGTCCCCAATAAGAAGAAAGCACAATCTTTCCGTCAGGTGGTTGATAAGAATGATTTGTTATGGGACTTAACGAGGATACATTCATCACAGTTGGTGCGACAGACAAAAATATTGCTGTGTGAAATTCTGAATATGGATAAGGTACAAAGACATCGAAGATATTTTTTAGAACCATTAAAAGCACTTATACGATTTTGCGATAAGTACGGAATAGATGATATTGAAGAAATGGAACAGGCAGACGAAAACAGATTTTATCTGTATTTAAACAAGGAGTCGGAAATTATAAAAAAACAGGCTTCTAAGATTGTTGAGTTTGCGAGAAGAACGTTATTTCTGACAGATTCAGAGACAAATTGGCGAGCGTGTATCTGGTATATGGATAGGTTTCAGTTTGATAAATCGAGAATCAATGCTAGTTCACCTGTTAAAAGCCTTTCATTTATTAATATTTACGAAAAAGAAAATCGTTGGTATTTACAATTATACGCAAAATATTTGGTCGGGATATCGGATCTGTCTTTATCAAATATCCGAAATACAATAAGTTTTATTTCACAATTTTTAAAATATCTGGATGGACAGAGTAAGAAAGTAACTGAACTGGAGATACAAGATATAGAGGGTTATGTGTCTGTTTTGGATAAGTCCGATATTAAGTATTCTACTTTTAACCGATATATCACACATATGCATACATTTCTACAGTTTTTGAAAATGAAAAATATTGAAGTGTTGAAGTTTTATCCGGAACGATTTTTAAAAAAAGGTTTTTCAGAACACAATGAAAGAAGTGTTCCAGAAAAAACAATTGCTCATCTGATTAAGGAGCTGCCGGCATTCCCAGAGCATTTACAGTTGATGTATTTGATTTTGTTTTGCACAGGAATTAGGAAAAGCGAGGTTTGTACAATAAAATCGGGAGCCTTTTATTCACAAGGCAATGAGAATTGGATGCGCATATATCAAAGCAAAATGCGGAGAGAAAAAGTCATTCCTGTTCCCAGTTTATTGGTTGGACTGGTGAATGATTATGAAAAAAAGTACGGAATAAAAAATGGGGAGTATTTATTCAAAAATAAAAAGGGTGGTGCATTTAATGGACAGACATTTTCAAATCAGATGATTCGGGAGTGTAAGGTTCGTGGGATTGCCTGCGGAGATTATATCTTTAGAGCACACGATTACAGACATAACCTTGCAACTTCAATGTACGGAAATGGGGTTTCTATACAAGGGGTACGAGATTATCTAGGACATTCAAGTGAGAATATGACAAAACAGTACATTGATTTCATGCCGGAACGTATTGTATCGGCTGAAGATAAATATTTCTCTAAAAATCAGTCATTTAAATTGAAAGGAGCAGAAGATGATGAAAGGTAATATTAATTTGATTTCGTATGACTGTTATCAACAAGCTACAGAAAAACAGTTGGCAGGACTGAAATGGAAGGAAAACAGGGTGTACTACATATCAGAGATTCATAATGAAAAGATGCAGGATGAGATTTATGGGTATATCGATGATAGATGTAGACGTTTGTCATTATCAACAGTAGTAAATGATATTTACAGATTTGATCTGTTGAAAGAATTTCTGAATGAGAAGTGTACAAGTTGTAGTAGCATCACTGATAAAAAATGGGAAGAACTGGAGAGAAGTTATAAAGCATTTTTATATAAAAAAGGATTGGCGCTGTATGTTAGAAGAAATAGACCGGATAGGCGGAATGTTGAGCAACAAAGTAGCGCTCAGATTTCTTTTCTGAAAATGTATTATGAGTATGTTGTGAAGTGTAAAACAGCAGATATTCCAGAAAATGAAAAAGATGTATGGGATATGAGAAAGTTGGATATTGTGCCAAGGAGTAATCCGATTCGTGGAAGATATAGATTAGATTTTCGTGAGATCAGGCAGAAAGAATTTAAAGAGATAATAAAGAAAATATTGTATAGCCACTGCCAGACAAAAGCAATGGGTAGTATAAAAGGTGAATTGCGTGGATTCCGTCGGTTTGCTAGTTTCATGTATGATCGATTCCCAGAAGTAAAGCACTTTACAGAAATTAGCAGGGATATGATAGAAGATTATCTGGTTTATATAAAAACGGATACTGGTCTTACATCAGTCAGTTACACGACAGAGCTGTCGGTTTTGGATAATCTGTTGGATGAAATAGGGCGTGAACTGGAAATAGGAAATATATGCAACCTTTTTCTGTCCAGTGATTGCAGAGCATATGACAACGCTTTACCAGAAGCGTATTCAGATGCAGAAATCAGAAGATTTAATTGTGCATTAACAAAATTAAAGCCCCAGTTAGGCAGATGTTTAATAATACATCAGATGCTCGGTACAAGAATAGAGGATACGTTGACTTTGCGAAGGGATTGCTTATCTGAGAAATCTGGACATTATTTTATAACTATTATCCAGCAGAAAACAAGGAAATATAAAAGACCAGTTAGCAATCAGCTGGCAGAATTGATTAGAAAAGCAATAGAAGTTTCAGAAAAGGAGCATCCAGATTCAGAATATATTTTTCTGCAAGATAATGGAAAATTGTATACAGATTCAATGCTGAAATATCATGTAAATATCATGATTTATGAAAATGATATCAGGGATGATAATGGAAATTATTTTGAGTTTCGTACACATCGTTTTAGACATACTTTTGGAGTAAAACTTACAGAAATGAAATTAGATGATGATAGCATTGCAAGGCTGTTGGGGCATAAGGATACACGAACCATACCACATTATCGGCGGTTAAGAAACGAAGCATTAGCGGAGGATACAAAGGCTGTACGAGATGAAATGAATGAATTATTAGCACAATACAGGAGGGAAAAGGAAAATGCAGAAACACGATAAAATGGTAGCACTGGCAAAAGAAAAAAGTGCGGAAATGACGGAAACAGCAATAACAGCTATTGAAACAATGTATAGAAAAAATATAAAAATTTCAGTTGCTGAACTTACAAAACTAACAGGACTTTCCAGAGGTTTTTTCTATAATAATCCGAATGTGAAACAGGTCATGATGGAATTGAAGGAAAAACAACAGGGAATGATATTGCGAAATCCTAAAAGTGATGCTATTGCAAAAGCACAGGAAGCACGGATTAAGAGTTTAGAACAGAAATTATCCGATAGTGTTCCGAAAAACGAATATGAAAGTCTTCAGAAAAAATATGAAGAATTACAGGTGAAATATAGTCAAATGAAAAAGGGAACACTGTTGAAGATGTACGACCAATTATAGGAAGAAAAGGAGAATATTTTATGCAGAACGAAATTTATGATGAGAAAAATGGACTTACTTATATGTTATGTGGTGATTATTATTTGCCAAAATTGGCACTTACAGATATCGAACCAACTTATGGGAAATATGGGATGCTTCGTAAAAGCTATTTACAGGAACACAGAAAGGCAAAATATCAAATATTGTTGTTACAAGGAAAACTTGTCGAGCATTTGAATCAGATTGATGCAGAAGCAAGGGATAGGGAAGAACAATTAGTAAAACAGATGATGGAGAAACAAGGAATTACAGAGAAATTAAAAAGGCAGGACAACATGGAATGGACAAGGAGGATGAATGCCATTTGTCATGATGCAGAAGAGATGATTTTGACGGAAATGATATACACAAAAGGATAATGAACTGCATTGGATAGCAAGAATTTTGCAGCCCGGATAGCAAAAAAGTGGAAGTCCGGATAGCAAAAAAAAGGAAGTCCGGATGGCAAGATTCTTGCTGTCCGGAAAGACAAAAAAGTGAGGGATTAAAAATGTTGGTTAAGTACATAATAAAAGTGTTTTTATATTTAATTCTTGCAGTAATGACATTGATTCGCTGGTTATTAAAAATTCCGATGATGTTGGGAAATATTTTGCTTTACTTTTTATCAATTATATTTATTCTGACAGGTGTTTTGAGTTATGGATTTGCATTGGAATCTGCAAGAGAATGTGGGCGAATGATAATAATTGGGATGGCATTTGGTGCAATACCAGACTTTGTCCCATTTTTGGGAAAAAGTTTAGAGACATTGGTTGCCAAACTGTTAAGTATGACAAATGAATGAGAAAGTCAATATGAAAGAGGGCTGTGAAAGGCTCTCTTTTCTTTTTGCAACTGTGGAATGGCAAGATAATAACGTTATATACAGTGTATATTAAGTACAGATATTGTATTTCTGCATGATGGGAACATAGGGAGTCCATATAAAAAGCCTGAATACAGGACATGACGGCTCGTTGTCTACAGGACATGCTAACTCTACTGAGGATATGCTCAGCCGACTCGAGACAATGGTGCTGCAGGGGGCTGATGGACTTCCTCTTGAGGCAATAAAGCAGCAGATTGCATCGGCAGTTGATATTATAATTCATTTATCAAGACTTAGGGATAAAAGCAGAAAGACCATGGCTATAACAGAAGTAGTTGGCATCAAAAATGGAGAGATAGAGTTAAACCCACTGTATGAGTTTAAAGAGGATGAAAACAGCACAATGGATAAGGTATCAGGAAGACTGGTCAGAACCGGCAATCCATTGAAGAACGACTACAAGCTTAAGCTGTCAGGTATAAAAACAGCCATATAGGTGAATTTATGAAGAAAAAAAACAAAGAGAAAAAAGTTCTGGAACCACAATACTATACATCACGGATAAATACAAGTACATATAATTACAAGGTCTATTATATGTCTGTTCCAGAGAAAATTATCAATGTACTTATTGCATTTGTGATAGGAGCGTGCATCGGATATTTATTCTATGGAGGTATAGGAAAAGATGAATATGGGCAGGCAACTACAGTTACATATTGTTTAAATGTAATTATTCCGGTAATAGTTGGCGTTATAGCTGTTAAATTGTATATTCCGGTCAGGATACAGTCTATTATTAAGAAACAGAAAAATCAGCTTAATAAACAGTTTAGAGATATGTTAGAGGCACTTAGTACATCTCTGGGAGCCGGTAAAAATGTTATAGATTCATTCAGAAGTGTGTATGACGATATGAAGATGCAGTATGAGGATGGTGCTTATATTATTAGCGAACTGGAGCTTTTATTGTCAGGTATGGATAATAATATTGATATTGAAGACCTACTTCTTGATTTTGGGGAAAGAAGCGGCAATGAGGATATAGAGAGTTTCGCCAAGGTTTTTCAGATATGTTATAGGAAGGGCGGAAATATCAAGGATACAGTCAGGTCTACATATGAAATTTTGAATGACAAAATGGAGATAGCAGAGGATATAGAAACCGTTGTTACAGCAAACAAAACAGAGCAGAATGTGATGCTTATCATGCCGATAGGTCTTATTGGAATGATGAAGCTGATGAGTCCGGATTTTGCTGAGAATTTTGTGTCTCCATCAGGCATCATGGCGACAACAGTTGCGGTAATCATATTTGTGGCAGCATATTTTATAGGAAGAAAAGTATTGGAGATAAAGATTTAGTTATGTTTGGAATATTAGATTATATATGCTGGATATTAGGCTTGATATTTACAATTTTTTGGATATTCCTGTTTTGTAAAGGAAAGAAAAATGCCACACTTTTTCAAGGGTTGGATGAGAAAGAATATCCTTTAAAGGATATTTATTTTGTGGGATATGAACTGCTTGAACTCATTAAGTATAATTATCGAACCAAATACGACAGAAGGCTAAGGAAAGAGATATCGGTGCTCAAGGATGGCAAGTATGCTGATTACTATATCAGAGTCACCAGAGCACAGCAGGTTACTTTAGGGTATACATTATTTACCATGTCATTTGCCATGTATGGGCTGGCAGGAAGTATGGCAGCTGTTACGATATTTATAATGTTCGCCTTTGTGGCATTTTACTATTATGGAACATCAGCCAGTGACAAGATTAAGAAACGTTCAGAGGAACTGCTGTCCGACTTCTCAAATGTTGTATCAAAGCTTGCCCTTCTGACTAATGCAGGTCTTATCATGAGGGATGCATGGGCAGATGTAGCTTATAATGGCGATACTACATTATATAAAGAAATGCAGATATCAGTTGACGAGATGAAAAATGGAGTCTCTGAGACTGAAGCTATATATCATTTTGGAAACAGATGTATCATACCTGAGATAAAAAAATTTGCATCTACTATCATACAGGGCATCGAAAAGGGAAACAGTGAGCTGACGGCTCTTTTACAGGAGCAGAGTGCAGAGATCTGGAACCTTAAGAGACAGTTGGTAAAAAGAGAGGGAGAGAAGGCATCAAGCAAGCTTCTCATCCCAATGTTTCTTATGTTTATGGGAATCCTGATTATGGTTATTGTCCCGATATTTACAAACATTGGAGCTTAGGTAGAGAATCAGAGTAATCTGATTGTTTATAGATTTCACGAAAGGAGGAAACGTTTATGTGGTTATTAATGAATGATTTAGGACTTAAGGCAAGGCTTGCATTTAGTAAGTTCATGTGCGATGAAGAGGGAGATGTAAATATCGTCTCTATAGTTGTCCTTATCGGAATAGCTGTATTACTTGCTGTATTCTTTAAAGGACAGATTATGGATCTGTTGACAAATCTGTTTGGTACAATAACAGAAAAAGCTAATAGTGCAGTATCTGGAGAATAACAGACAATTAGAAAGCTTTTTGGGTATATATCTTTTGATATATACCCAAAATAATTCGAATGTGAGTGAAAATTATGAAAAGACTTTTAGATGAAAGAGGAGCATTGATAGTGGAGGCTTCTATTGTGTTTCCGACAATGTTTCTGGCTATATTTTTTATGCTGTTTGTAGGAAATGCATATACGCAGAAATGTAAGGTGGAGGATATAGTGGTATCAGCAGTGCTTGAAGGTGCTGCAAAGTGTGCCGATCCTATGCTTGATGATATTGAGTCTGGCAGCATACCGGATTTTAATTCAGTTAGTCTGAAGCCATATAGATACCTTACAGGCAGTCTCAGAGATACTGAGGGTGACATAGAGAGTGAAATAAATAAAAATGTGGGAAAGATAGGCACCGGATTCTTTACAGGGATGAAGCCGAGTATTTCCATTGACAGACTTAAATTTGAAAGTAAAGTGATATATTCAAAGGTAAATGTGGATGTATCCTATAAGATAAAAATGCCAATCAGGTTATTGGGACAGGATGAGTTTACCAATATATCGTATGCCACACATACTGATGTGCCGGTATCTGATGTGCCGGAGTTTATCCGGACTGTAGATTTTGCAGAGGATCTTGTGCAGAGATATAAAAATCATGATATCTCTGAGCCGGCAGGCAAACTGGCAGAGAAGATAACTGAGTGGACGAGTAAATAGGAGTTATGAATATGTATGGATTTAGTAAAAGAGAGCGAGGTGCTGTGTCAGTATTTCTCGTAATCATTCTGGTGCCGTGTATGCTGGTGGCCAGTATATTTGTGGATGTGGGCAGAGTGTACCTGTCCAAGTCTATGGCTGAATCGGCAGCTGATATGGCACTTAATTCACTTATGACACATTATGACGCTGATTTGAATGACTGGTATGGCATGGTAGCTTCCTGCCAGAATATAGATGAATTCTATGATGCTTCAATAAAGTGCTACAAGAATGCACTCAAATCACAGAATTTGTCTAAGGATGAGATGAACACATTGGTAGGAGAGTTCAGCGCTATGATAGGTGCTGATTCAAAAGCCAGTGACTATCTCAGGGTAACGGATGACGGCGATGACTCAACTACTATAAAAGCCGTAGATGGTGCCAATCTGGCTAATGCCACTATGCTTAAATCGCAGATAGTGGACTTCATGAAATACAGGGCACCTATAGCTATCACAGAGACTGCCATCGATAAAATAAAGAATAAGAGTATTCCCGGTATAGATGATGTCTTAAAAAGTGATGAGAATAAACCGCTGGTGGAGAAAAAACAGGATTATTGTAAAGCTGACGAGAAGCTGATGCGTGACAGCTACAATACATATAAGTATCTGTTTGACAATTATTCTAATGGAAATCCACAGCCAAGCAATTCATTGCTCACAGGTACACGTGATGCCATGCAGACAGCCAGAGAACAGTATCGTGAGCTGAATAAGCTGATGATTACCAATCTGTATAACACATCGGGTCTTGTGGTTTTTAACAGGGCACAGGTGCCACTGAATCAGTATAATTACACAAAAAGCTCTATAAAATGCTATAAAGCTAAGTATGATGGCAAGACATATTATGTAAACTGCCATTCAAGAAAAGACGATGATACATATTACATAGATGGCACCGAACTGACAAAACAGTTTGACGATATCTCTAAGAAAATAAAGGCATTTGACAAAGCAAAGAATGATTTCACCAATGCTGTGAACAATAGCATATCGTATTCATCCGGTGTTACAAATGACATACAGTATTGGAAGCATGCTGCAGATGCCTACAGTGTCACGGTAAGTGGCAGTGATGATTATCGAACTAATCTGAATAAGAAAGCAGATGAAATGATAAAGAGCTACTGTGCACTCAATGCCATGATGCAGTGTACTCCGGGAAATGACTTACCTGATGGCTATGATACTACATACAAATCATATAAGAAACAGGTGGAGAACAGACAGACAAAATATCTGACAGCAGGAGTGACGAATAGCAGTGACAGCTATCTCATATTAGTAAACAGGCTTGAGAGTATATCGAGTAATAATATATATAATATAGAAGCAACTTCATTGACATTAAGCGATAGAAGTACTATATTTGTAAATAGAATTGCTGATATATCAACGAATCTGATTGAAAAAAGAAACACTCTGCAGCACTATTCAGATGTATTAAACATAGCGATAAACGGAGATTCGAGTAAGGATATAGAGTCACTTGAGACACTGAAGCATGATGCAGCTGATTATGCCCAAAAACTCAATGATTGGAGTAATCAGGCAGATGGCACTGATTCAGACCTTGCAGAAGGTGACAGAGATGAAATCGCAGGTATTAAGGCTAGCGAAGCAGCTGGAAATATAACTGAACAGTCAATTATAGATTTAGAAAACAGACTTAAGAATATAAAGTCACAGATTGATTCGATGATAGCAGCCATAGATGACTTCAAATATGGTAATCAGAAGGTCAAGGATATATCTACATATGATCAGTTCAAAAATGCAGGCTCTATGGTTATTACTGAAAGCGAGATAAATAAAAGGACTACGAATTCAGAGCTTTCAAGCTATGCGGATTCTACATTTTCATCATTGTTCTCACCACAGGGAACAGGAACCGAGGGTCTTGCGAGCATAAATAGCAATGATGACCATAATTTACTGCTTGATGTCGCTGGCTCAAAGACAGTTGCAATACCTGGTGTGTATCAGTTTTGGCAAGAACAGTTTGATTCAGCTAGTGAAGATGAAATAAAGAAATATGATGATGAAAAGGGAAAAGCGACAGGTAGTCAGGAAAAAACAGAAGAAAATGCTAAGAATAGAAAAAATCCACATGAAGATGCAGAGACTATAGCACGAGAGATTGACACAATAAATAAAACATTTGGAAATACAACATTTTTCAATAGCTTTGTGAGCCTATTAAAAAATCTGACAGGTGGAGATTTTGAAAATATTCGAGATAACTTATATTTGTCCACTTATATAATGGAAATGTTGTCTTACTCTACTATAGATAATGAAGGAAGGTATGACATTTTAAAAGACCAGGGTTTTGATGTGTCCACATTGACAAAAGAAAATATGGATGATAAATATAATTCTGTAAATGATAAGTGGAATAGTGATGAATATAAGGATTACTTTAATAAATCACTTACCAATAAGAGGTTTTGTAAGGAAAACAATGCTGCATATGGTTGTGAATTAGAGTACATTTTGTATGGTCATGAAAATAATAATGAGAATATAAATGCTGCATATGGACAGATATATGAGATTAGATATGTGTTGAATCTGATTTCTGCTTTTAAAAATTTTTGGGGTAATGATAGCGTTACGGGAAGAACGGTTAAGGCTGTTGCAAAATTTATTTCTAGTGCAACTAGTGGTGTTGTTCCGGCTGTAGCAATAAAAGCTGTATTGATTGCCCTGATAACGGTTTTCGAGACTGCTAATGATATGAATAGGCTTGAGGCAGGCTTTATGGTAGAACTGTATAAAAGTGAGGCAAAATTATGGCAGGTATCATTAGATTTTGGAGAGAAAACTGAAATCGGAGAAAAAAGTATTTCTGGCATGCTAAATTCTATACAAGCAAAATTTGGAAATTTCACTAATTCATGTGATAACGGATTGCGTTACAGCGATTATTTATGTATTTTTATAGTGTGTGGCATGCAATCCGACATTGGGGAATCCATGACACTTAGATGTGCGGATGTAGTTCAGGCGAATATGAGAAAGATAACGAAGGATGATGGCTACAAGCTGGAAAACTCAAAGACTTATTTTGAACTCGATTCAAAACTGAAAGTAGATCCGTTACTAATTACACTGCCACTATATAGTGATTATACAGATTTGTATGATAGCAGCAGTACTGACTGGTGCACATATAATATAAAAACAATCAGAGGTTATTAAAGGAGAAAGAAATGAAAAAGAGACTATTGATTTTAGGAATGATTTTTACAATGGCTGTGTCATCAGCAGGCTGTGGCAGTTCGTCATCAGACAATGCAGGTAAGACAGATCAACCAAAACAAACAGCAAATGTGCAGGACAGCCAGAAAGACGCATCTTCAAGTGATAAGTCTGATAATAAGAAGGATACTAGTTATAAATCAGCAGATGAAATCACTATGGATGATTTGATGAGTCATGATGAGACACCGGCAGAGGATTTTGAGTTCAATGACAGTGCAGATGAAATCGTAATACAGAAGTATGTTGGTAAAGATCCAATTGTTGTTATTCCTGATGAAATTGATGGGAAAAAAGTTATTGGATTTAATAAAACTTTTTCGCATGATAAAAATATTATAGCAGTTCGAATAGGCAATAATATTACAGAAATAGATCGAAATGCATTTGGAAATTCAGTAAATTTAAAATATCTTGTGTTAGGAAAATCTGTGAAGAGTATTGATGGAGGAAATTTCAGTGGAACAAGCTTAAAGAAATTGATTCTTAATGATGGATTGGAAAAAATAGGTGAAGATGATTTTACGGATTATGTAGATCCACCATTAAATAACTGGGGAATGGATTTGAAAATACCAGAAAGTGTTACCGAATTGCATGTTGCTGAATTCAATCTTATTGGAAAATCGGGCTCTTATGCTGAACAGTATGCAAATGAACATGCCGATGCAGGGGTTACATTCACAGCAGAATAATTTACAATATGTCAATTAATTAAATATTAATACTATCATGTAAAGTCGCAAACTATACTTGGTAATCAAGTTTTTTGAGAGTTTGCCAAAGTTTATGAGGGGCAGTTGCGAGGAACTGACCCTCCTTTTTGGAAATATAAGTTTTTGAAACGTCAAAGATAACGAAGGATGATGGCTACAAGTTGGAAAACTCGAAGACTTATTTTGAACTCGATTCAAAACTGAAGGTAGATCCGTTACTAATTACACTGCCACTATATAGTGATTATACAGATTTGTATGATAGCAGCAGTACTGACTGGTGCACATATAATATAAAAACAATCAGAGGTTATTAAAGGAGAAAGAAATGAAAAAGAGACTATTGATTTTAGGAATGATTTTTACAATGGCTGTGTCATCAGCAGGCTGTGGAAGTTCGTCATCAGACAATGCTGGTAAGACAGAACAACCAAAACAAACAGCTACAGTTCAGGACAGTCAGAAGGATACATCAAACGATAGTAAGTCTGATAATGATAAGAAAGATACGAAGTATAAAACAGCAGATGAAATCACAATGGATGATTTGATGAGCCATGATGAGACACCGGCAGAGGATTTTGAGTTCAATGATGGTAGAGATGATATAATAATAGATAAGTATGTTGGTAAGGATCCTATAGTGGTTATACCTGATGAAATTGATGGAAAGAAAGTTGTTGGATTTGAATCTGCTTTTTCACTTAATAATAATATAGTTGCAGTGAAAATAGGAAACAATGTTCAGGAAGTTGTAAAATCAGCTTTCTCAGGATGTAAACAATTAAAATATGTAGTTATGGGAGATTCTGTAAAAACAATTGAAGGAGGGGTGTTTGATGGAACAAATCTTCAGGAGCTTGTATTAAATGATGGCTTGCAAAAAGTTGGATCTGATGATTATACTTATTTTTTGATACCGCCAACGAGTAACTGGGGAATGGATTTGAAAATACCAGAAAGTGTTACTGAATTGCATGTTTCTGAATTTAATCTTATTGGAAAAGTGGGCTCTTATGCTGAACAGTATGCAAATGAACATGCCGATGCAGGGGTTACATTCACAGCAGAATAATTTACAATATGTCAATTAATTAAATATTAATACCATCATAGGAAGTCGCAAACTATACTTGGTAATCAAAATTTTGAGTGTTTGCCAAAGTTTATGAGGGGCAGTTGCGAGAAACTGCCCCTCCTTTTTGGAAATATAAGTTTTTGAAACGTCAAAGATAACGCAGGATGATGGCTACAAACTGGAAAACTCAAAGACTTATTTTGAGCTTGATTCAAAACTGAAAGTAGATCCGTTACTAATTACACTGCCACTATATAGTGATTATACAGATTTGTATGATAGCAGCAGTACTGACTGGTGCACATATAATATAAAAACAATCAGAGGTTATTAAAGGAGAAAGAAATGAAAAAGAGACTATTGATTTTAGGAATGATTTTTACAATGGCTGTGTCATCAGCAGGCTGTGGAAGTTCGTCATCAGACAATGCAGGTAAGACAGAGCAACAAAAACAAACAGCAAATGTGCAGGACAGCCAGAAAGACACACCTTCAAGTGATAAGTCTGATGATAAGAATGATACTAGTTATAAAACAGCAGATGAAATCACAATGGATGATTTGATGAGCCATGATGAGACTCCGGCAGAAGATTTTGAGTTCAATGACAGCACAGATAACATCATAATAGAGAAGTATGTTGGTAAGGATCCAATCGTGGTTATTCCTGATGAGATTGATGGAAAGAAAGTTGTTGGATTTAACAAAGTGTTTGCGAATGACAAAGATATTGTAGCTGTTCGGATTGGGAATAATGTTACCGAAGTGGCAAAAACGGCATTTGGTAATTGTGAAAAACTTAAATATGTAGTTCTTGGAAATTCTGTAAAAACTATAGGTGGAGCTGCTTTTGTAAACACTGATCTTCAGAATTTAATACTAAATGAAGGATTAGAAAAAATCGGTGAAGACGATTTCTCAAATATGATTTGTCCTCCGATGAACAATGAAGGAATGGATTTGAAAGTTCCAGAAAGTGTTACAGAGATGCATGTTATAGACTTCAATTTGATCGTTAAGGCTGGTTCATATGCTGAACAATATGCAAAAGAAAATAATCTTACCTTCACAGCAGAATAATTTACAATATGTCAATTAATTAAATATGAATACTATCATAGGAAGTCGCCATACTATATATTATCAGTGTGGCGGCTTTTTTTGTTAAAATAGAAAATTATTAAATTGTAATGTGTAAATATTATTATTACATTAACAAATAGTAAAGTAATTATTGATAAACAGCAATTGAAGTAGGAAAATAGTATATATGAAAATCTATATTTAAAGGGAGAATATCATGAGAAAACATATAAAGGATGAAAGAGGAGCCATTGTAGTTGAGGCAACAATTTCGTTTACTGCCTTTATTTTCCTGTTGTACATCATCTATTCGATAGTTGATATATGCTACATACAGGCAAAGATGAGCATAGCGTTAAACAGTGCGGCGACAGATATATCGCAGTACTCCTATCTGTATTATAAGTTTGGTATTGATTCGGTGGATAATGCAGCAAGCAATGCGGCTTCAAGCAGTAGGGCATTGGCAAAGGATACATTAAAGGGTATGGATGAGCTAATGACGGGAATATCGGATATGGATAGCAGTTTGTCAGATATAGAGAATGGCTCTTCTGATTTTGAAAGTCTAATGACCGCTTATGATGAGACAAAGGGTGGAGCATCAGATTTGGCTGCCAATATTAATGACTATGGAGATGCTTTGGCAGAAGATCCTATGGGCTTTGTAAAGGGTATGGGTATGCTTGCATTGAATGAGGGTTCGTCTGCAGGCAAGTCATATCTGGCACAGTCTATGGGAAGAGCTTTTATGAAGAAGAATCTTAAGGATTCAAATGGTGGGGATGTCAACGCTTTTTTGAAACAGTATCATGTAAAGGATGGTCTGGATGGGCTTTCGTTTGCTGGCACGGAATTTTTGGTATCAACGGATGGCAAATCAAGTAATGCCCTAAGGTTGACTTGCTCATATGATGTGAGGGTTGTCAATCTGCTTAATACAGATATCACCATCAGATTTTGTCAGAGTGCATCAACCGATGTGTGGGGCAAGGGAGTTAGTGCGAAAAAATAGGTGGATTAGGAATTATGAAAACAAATGATATTTTAATGATACTCATTTCAATTATTCTATGTGGAGTGAGTATCTATATACTGATCAGAAATAAAGAAAAAAAGAGTAAAAAGCTTATTGTCTATTGTATTATAGGTATGTTTCTTGTCATGATAGATGCTTGTATGCTTCAGTTCTTTTATCACGATAATGCAATTTATAAGAATTTTAGGATGATAGCACTTCTTTCAATTATGGCATCTGTTGCATATGTTGATTTCACGGAGCTAAGGATTCCAAATGAATATATTATTACAGGACTTGTATACTGGGTGTTAAGTATATTTGTTGAGCTGATATGTGGCAGTCAGTTTATTGTTGCCAATATCATTTCTTCGCTTATTGCAGCGGCAGCCCTGTTTATAGCTTCTTTGCTTTGCAAGATATGTATCAGGGGGTCGATTGGCGCCGGGGATATAAAGCTGTTTGTGGTTATGGGGCTATTGCTTGGGCTTGATGGAATATGGAGCGCTATATTTTTATCTCTTGTTTTATCATTTATCACAGCAATTTATTTTCTTATTACAAAGAGAAAAGGCAAAAAGGATGCAATGGCATTTGGTCCGGCTCTTGCTATAGGAACGTGGTTATCAATATTTTTGACTGGAATGTAGAGGATATACAATGAAGAATTATAAATTTTTAGTACCTATATTGCTTGTAGCATTGTTAGGAGGATCTGTATATAAAACATATAGTGACAGAGAAAAAATTAATAAACAATATGATAATGATATAACTCAGGCCAGACAGAATAGGAAGCTTGAGGTTTATGTGAATGCAGAGGAGGACTATCTTGATGCCTTAAAGCTTAAAGATTCAGCAAAGCTTCGGGCAGAGCTGGGAGAGATGTATATAGAAGCGGAGGATTTAAGAACAGCTGCCAAATGGGGAGAGTCTCTCATAAGTGAATATCCCAAGGAACAGGTGGGATATGAGTTTTTGATTCAGGTGTATTTGGAGCAAAAAGACTATGCCTCATGTTTCAGGATAAAGGATGAAGCGGATGGACTGAAAATTTCATCAAAGAAGATTGAAGAGATTATTTCAGATATCAAATATGAGTATTATCTCGAAGGTGAATACGCACAGGTAGAGGAGTTTAGTAATGGCTATGCAGCAGTAAAGAAAGAAAAAAAGTGGGGCTATCTGAACAGCAAAGGGCATCGTGTAATAGAATCCGAATTTGAAGAGGCGGGAGCGTTTGCTAAAGAGGTTGCACCTGTTATAGATGACAAAGGCAGGGCATTTTATATAGACAACGAGGGCAACAGAAAGATAGTCATTGATTTTGTCGACAATATTGAGAAGCTGGGATATATGTCAATGGATAATATTTTTCCTGTAAATGATGGCAAAAAATGGAGCCTGTACAGTTTGGACAGCAAGAAAAAGATAGCTGGTGACTATGATGAGGTTTCAGCCATGGGAAATGGAGTAGCAGCTGTCAAGTCTGATAATAAATGGAGTCTTATTGATACCAAGGGAAAGAAAGTAACAAAAGATAAATATGATTCGGTTGTTATGGACAGTAAAGGAATAGTATGTAGAAACGATAGGGTATTTGCAAAGCAGAATGGATATTATTATTTATTTGATTCTAAAGGCAATAAGGTTGTAAAAACTAAATTTGATGATGCAAGGCTATTTGCAGATGATGGATATGCCGCAGTATGTGTGGACGGCAAATGGGGATTTGTTGATAAGGATGGTAAACAGGTGATTAAGCCTCAATTTAATGAGGCTCATAGCTTTTCAAACGGATTGGCGGCCGTCAGATTTACAAATGGCTGGGGCTATGTGGATGAAAAGGGTAATAAAGTCATTGCGACAGGATTTGATGATGCGTGCGATTTCAATGAACAGGGCAAGACATTTGTTAAGACGGATGATAAATGGCAGGTTTTGACACTATATTTATACAATCATGAATCATAGAACAAAGGAGACAAAGGCATGAGTTTTACATATGAAAATCAAGGAAACAATACTTATCTGGTATATAAAATAGGAGCTTCGGATAATGTGGATACAATGAGCCTTGGAATGATTACTAATAATAAGATAGATGGAATTGTTCCGACTCTGTTCACCCAGTCAGATACTGATAGATTTATTAAATATAATATTTCTGCAAAAGTGTCAGCAAAAGAGTTTTTATCAGGAGTTGTAAATAAGAAGAGATTACTAGGTGTGTTTATCAGCGTATTAAAGGCAATTAAATCAACAGAGGAATATATGATTGATGCGAGAAGCCTGTTGATTGATTTGGAACATATTTATGTTGATGTGTCAAAGTGTGATGCAATGCTTGTATGTCTTCCTTTGGTCAGACAGAATGAGTCTGTTAATATTCCTATGTTTTTTAAGCAGATAATGTTTAGTACACAGTTTGACCAAAATGAGAATTGCGATTATGTTGCACAGATTATTAATTATCTGAATAGTACACCTGTATTTTCTGTGGATGCTTTTGAAAAGCTCCTGATGGATATAGATGCTGATAATTTAAATATTGCAGCTTCAAAGGCTGTTGTTGGTCAGCAAAAACCGGTTCAACCACAGAGCCAGTCACAGAGTCAGCAGCCTAAACCTATGCAGCCTGCTATGAATCAGCTAAAGAATGAACAGGTACAGACAAATATGCCATCTCAGGGGAAAATGCAATCACAGCGTGAAACACAATCAGCAAATAATGTGGTACAGCCTAATCAGGTGAATTTTGCAGTACCTAATATGAATCCACAATACCAGAATAGAATTAATAATAATGTGCAGATGGGGACGAATATTTCAGGTACATATGTGGAAACAACAAGTGAGAAGCAGATGTCCATGTTTGGACTTTTGACACATTACAGTAAAGAAAATAAGCAGATTTACGAGAGACAAAAAGCCCAAAGAAAAGCTCAAAAGGAAGCAGAAAAAAACGGAGCAGCAATGCCTGGTCAAAATGTGAAGCCATCAAATGTTTCCTTTGCCATCCCAGGCCAGCCACCACAGCAGCGTCCACAGCCGGCACAGCCACAAACTGTAATGCCACAGCAACCTCAACAACAATTCGCACAGCCACAGCGACAGTTCACCCAGTCGAATCAGTCGCAGCGTCAGTTTGCACAGCCACAACCGATGCCACAGGCACAGCAAAAGCCGGTGCAACAGGTTCAGCCACAGCCGGTGCAGAATCAAAATACAAATACAGGCATGACCGGAAATCCATCAGTTCCACCACAGATTTTGGAGAACATGACAAAGGCCGGTAATTTTGGAGAGACTACAGTGCTTGGAGTCGGTTCAGAGGCTGGAGAGACCACTGTTTTGGGAGCATCACAGGCTCAGATTATTAAGCCTTATCTGCTTAGAATAAAGAATAATGAGAGAATAGAACTCAACAAGCCGGTATTTAGAATAGGAAAAGAAAGAAGCTATGTGGATTATTTTGTGAGTGACAATACAGCGGTCAGCAGAAGCCACGCAAATATCATTAACAAGGATAATGACTTTTATATTGTGGATACCAATTCAACAAACCATACATATGTGAATGGTTCAATGATTCAGAGCAATGTGGAGACTAAAATCGAGCATGGAACGAAAATCAGACTGGCGAATGAGGATTTTGAATTTTTCATGTACTAATAAAAAAAATCACAGGATAAATATTACATATATTGAGGAAATGGTATGGATTACGAAATTGCAGCCCAGACAGATGTGGGAACAGTCAAGAAAACAAATCAGGACAGCATAATGATGAAACGTATTTTTACCAATCTTGGGAATATGGTTTTTGCGGTATTGTGTGACGGTATGGGAGGTCTTGCGAAGGGTGAGCTTGCCAGTGCTACGGTTATAAGAGCATTTGATAAGTGGGTCAATGATGATCTGCAGATGATTTGTCAGAATGGACCCGGATATATTAAGGATTCTGTAATAAGGGCACAGTGGGAGAGTATAGTAGCAAATCAGAATCAAAAAATCAAACAGTATGGAGCAGGTCAGGGCGTTAATCTTGGAACCACTGTAGTAGCACTTCTTGTCACTGACAAGAGATACTATCTGATGAATGTTGGGGATTCAAGAGCATATCTTGTAAATGATAAGCTCATACAGCTTACAAAGGATCAGACATTTGTAGGTAGAGAGATAGAGCTGGGTCATATGACAATAGAGCAGGCTAAAACAGACCCACGCAGAAATGTGCTTTTACAGTGTGTGGGTGCTTCTGAGATTGTTAATCCTGACATGTTTTTTGGAAATGTGCAAAGTGGTACGGAGTTTCTTCTTTGTTCGGATGGTTTCAGACATGAGATTACATCTGATGAGATTTATCAGGCAATCAGACCATCATTTATGACAAACAGGGATGTGATGAATAGACAGCTTCGTTCTCTGATAGAGCTCAACATGCAGCGTAGTGAGAGGGACAATATCACAGCAGCGCTGATTAAGGTACAGTAGGAGGAAAGTTTATGCTTGAGATTGGCTCTCTTGTTGATGGAAAATACAAGATACTGAATGAAGTGGGCCATGGTGGAATGAGTATCGTCTACCTGGCTATGAACGAAAAAGCAAATAAGCAGTGGGCTATTAAAGAGGTACGAAAAGACGGTGTAAAGGATTTTGAGGTTGTGAAGCAGAGTCTTGTGGCTGAGACAGACATGCTAAAAAAACTTAATCATCCTTATCTGCCGGATATTGTGGATGTCATAGAGGATGACGACAGATTCCTGATCGTCATGGATTACATACAGGGAAATTCACTTAGCAAGGCTATTGAAGAGTATGGCGCATTGCCTCAGGATGATGTGATTCATTGGGCTAAGCAGCTGTGCGATGTACTTGGATATCTGCATTCACAGAATCCACCTATCATATATCGTGACATGAAGCCTGCCAATATTATGCTTAAACCTGATGGCAATATCACTCTTATTGATTTTGGAACAGCAAGAGAGTTTAAAGAAAAAAATCTGGCTGATACGACATGTCTCGGAACTATGGGATATGCAGCTCCGGAGCAGTTTGGAGGAATGGGACAGACGGATGGCAGGACAGATATTTATTGTCTTGGTGCTACACTATATCATCTGGTTACAGGAAAGAACCCATGTGAGCCACCTTATGAAATCAGGCCGATCAGAGAGATAAACCCAAGTCTGTCAGGTGGTCTTGAAAGAATCATTTTAAAGTGTACACAGCCTAATCCGGCTAACAGATATCAGAATGCGGCAGAGCTGATGTATGCTTTGGAGCACTATGATGAGATAGATGATATATATAGAAAAAAACAAAAAAGAAAGCTTGCAGCTTTTATCACTACGTCGGTAATTACAGTGATTTTGGGAGCAACCTCTATATGGGGATATGTTTCAGCCGAGAATAAAAAAAGTGAAAACTATGATAACATTCTGAAAACGGCAGATACTTATGAGGACTATTACAATGCGATAATTACAGACCCTACCAGAACAGATGCGTATCTGAAGCTGAATGATATGCTTACAAGTGATTTTGTATTGGACAAGGATGAGGCAAACATACTTGCAAAGATACAGGTCGGACTGGATAGAAAAAACAGCGATGGATATTCGCAGACGTATGATGTGCTTTCGGATTTGAAAAAGAAAAATCCTGACGGATATCAGGAGGTCTGCTACCAGTATGGTGAGAGCTTTCTTTTCTACTATGATATAAATGTGGAAAAGGACAGATATGCCAATGCCACCAAGTGGTACAAGGATGCTGTGCAGAAATATCCTGTTGCACAGATATATTGTGATATCTCCGATTGTCTGGATCTCATAAGCCAGTATGGTGGAGCAAAGGTTAAGCAGACAGAGAAGATGTATGAAGAGTATGCAAATCTTTGGAAAAAAGTTACAGAGCTGGAAAAGGAATCTGAACAGTTTGACAGTGTGGATTCAAAGCTTCAGGTGTGGAATGAAGTAGATGATATTGTAAACAACAATATTTCTCCTCTTTTGGAGGTGACATCCAAGGATGATGTGATTGCACTTTTGGATGCTATATCAGACAGTTCGACTAAGGTTGACAAATCGGTTATTGCAGACGATATGAAGAAGCTTCAGGACAACATCGAGTCGACAAAGCAGAAGATAAACACGGTAAAGGAGGCTGAGAAAGAATGACATATGATATTTACAGGCTGATTTTTATCGTGGGTTTCATAGCGTGTGCTGTAATGTTTGTGGTTTCAGTGATACTATTTATTACACTTAAAATTCCAAATGTAATTGGTGATTTAACAGGCAGAAATGCAAAAAAGGCAATTGAAAATATTAGAAAGCAGAATGAAGCCTCCGGTGGAAAAGATTATAAGGCAAGTGCAGTTAATCTGGAAAGAGGCAGACTGACAGATAAAATGACTCCGTCAGGAAATCTACAAAGACGTGGAATCACAAGTGGTTTTGGGGTTCATACAGAAAAAATCAGCACGATGAAGCTAGAACAGCAGGCGTCTGTTGGAATGGATACAGATAATGAAAGTAATGAGACGATGGTTCTTGAACAGAATTATTCAAATGAGACATCTGTTCTGAATCATAATTATTTAAATGAGACAACAGTTCTCAGTCAGCAGAATGTTGGGGAAACAACGGTACTTTCATCACATATGCCACAGAATCCAAGCGAGACAACAGTTCTCAATCAGTTTATGGTATTAGAGGATATTACCTTTATACATACAGATGAAATAATTTAAAGCAAAGGAGTGAGTAGCATGAGAAAACGCATGATGGCCTTTTTAATGGCCCTACTTATGGTTGTCACCATTTTGCCGGCAAACTTCACGATAGTTGAAGCGAATGACACAAATGGTGCTATCTACCTTAAGGTGACAGGTGCTTCGGACTGGAACAAGGCAGGCGATATCAAGGTAACTGTTACTGACAGTACCGGAAAAGAAGTTGAGCAAAAGTTTGTGAAGACCAAAGTGGTTGAGGCACAAACTGATTCTGGAAATACAAATCCAGATAATACAAATCCAGATAATACCGATTCAGGTAATACCAATCCGGGTAATACTGATACCGGTAAGGATGACGCTGCTGGAAAGGATACTGAAAATACAGGCTCAGAAAGTGGCTCTGACAATTCAAATGAGCCTGCCGGACAGGCAGATGAACAGCAGGATGCTAAGCCTGTAGCATTAAATAGCATAAAAATTGATGTGACAGGTCTTGCTAAGGACAATAAGTACTTTGTGGATATATCTTCTGATGGATATCTTTTCTGGAAGAAGGAATGCACCGCTGTGGAGGCTTCTGGCAGTGCAGCTTATACAGAGGTTGCAATGGTTCCGGACACATATAAAGAGTTTGCTTTCTCCACAGATTTTAATGGCTGGAAACTAGATACTACTCAAAAACTTGCTGTGAATGGCGCGGGTAATAATAGTGTTAAATATGCATCTTCAGATCAGAAAATTGCATATGTTGATGGAAATACAGGTGTAGTAACTATAAGGAAAGCCGGAAAAGTTTCTTTTACGGCTACACTATCTGTTGGTGATAGTTATAAGACAATCACACAGTCTGATGTAGTAATTGCAAAATTAGAACAGACACTTTCATTTACTGATACAAAAGCAGAGGTTTATGTAGGTGATGAGGTTGCAGCAGCTGCAAGCTCAAGTGCTAGTGATACCAATGGCAAAATCACTTATAGTGTGGTTAACGGAGAAGAGTACATCACAAAGGATACTGATTTTGTAAACAATGGTAAATGGACTGCAAAGAGCTATAATAACAGTGCTGATGGAGTAAAAGTTACAATCAAGGCTGCTATTGCAGAGGATGACAAATATAACAGTGCAGAGAAAACATATACTACAACAATAAAGCCATATGCTTACAATGATTTTAGAAAATATTGTGAGGTAGTTGGAATATCAAATACTGCTTCAGATGGAAAAATCTGGTATTCAGAAGTGACAGGAATCAAGGCAAAAGATGGTTATAAAATCAAAAATTCTGATGGCAGCTTTGTAGAAGAAATTGCTATAGATGTCAATAATATCACACAGGGCGAAAATCAATTTGCTCTAGTTATTGGACAGGAAAAGAAGAAATCAGACAATGAAAATGTATCTTATATCAACGAGGGAACAGTAAGTGGAGCATACAACTATGATAGTGTAAATCCTACACTTTCTATTGCAAAGGATAATAATGCAGACTGGATAAACAAAGATGTGAAAATTACAGCTTCACCGTCTGATGCTGGTTCACAGATTGCGGCTGTTAAGTATACAGTGACAGATGAAAAAGATAAGCCGCTTCTTGAAGAAACAACAGTTAATCCTAATGCTGATGGAAGCTATTTGATTACATTACAGGCAAGTAAATTTGCCAATAAAGAAATCAAGGTAAATGTTAAAGCATACGATAATGCAGGTCTGAAATCTGATACACAGACTCAGATAATCAAATTTGATACAGCACTGCCTAATGCGGAGTTGTCATTGAATAGTAATGAAGGTAAATATTATTTTACTGATAAAATATCTGTAGGTATCAGTGCTACTGATAATTTTTCAGGTATCGCTGGTATAAAAGCAGTTTATCTCACAGATGATGTGACAAGTGCTTCTGGATGGGACATTAAGAATATCGATTGGGATGCTGAAAATGTTCAAAATCTTGGAGCTGATGCTAAGAGTGTAACAATACCATTTGCAGATACCACAAATGCAGGAAATGTGTATGTCAAGGTAACGGATAAAGCAGGAAATGAAAAAGTCACATCACTTTCTGACGATAAAAAATTCCACTTTGATCATACTGCACCAACTGTAGGTATTGCATATTCTTCAGCTGATGAAAATACAACTAATGATAATTATTCACAGTTAAAGGATGGGGTAGAATACTACAACCATGACAGATATGCACAGATTACTGTAACAGATGCTTCTTTTAACAAAAATGCTACTCAAATTAAAGTAGCGGTTGATAATAAAAATGCAGTAAATATATTAGATAACAAGGCAGAAGTACAAGGTGCTGCTATTGTAAAAACAGATGATGAAATCTGGACTGACAATAAGGATGGCTCATATACTGCAAAGCTTAAATTTACAGGTAATCATCTTTACAAAATTGAAGCTTCTTCAACGGATTTAGCAGGAAATAAAACGGAAGAAGGCACTGTAGCTGATAGCAAATCAAAGGAATTCTATATTGATGAGCTCGCTCCGGTTGGAAAAGTACAGTTCTCAACAGATAAAACAGATGCTGGAATAATTGGTAACTGGTGGGAAAATATATTAAATCCATTCACTGCAATATCTATTTTTAAACAAAATCAGTTGAATATTGTAGGTAGTGTAACTGACAAAGAAACCGGAAATTCCGGCATATGGACAGTTAGCTATTATGTAAATAAACTGGATACGGATACAGTTTTATCAGAGCCTAAGTTAAATAATTTATCTGCTGATAAATGGAAAGAAATTAAAATAAATAAATCAGATGATGGATACAGTTTTTGTGAGTCGTTAGACAAGTCCTATAATAAATATATAGTATATATAAAGATTGTAGATAACAGTGGAAATGTAAAATATATAAGTACAGAAGGTGCTATAATCGATAACGAAGCACCTAAAATCACAGATGTCAATATAGTAGATAGTGATAATCAGGAAAATAAGCTTGAAGACGAAAATGCAGATTTGTGGAAACAGTCAAGTGTTTGTTTACAATTAAAGGCTACTGATAATCTTTCTGGTATTGACAGATATGAGTATAAGCTTGCAAGGCTGAATGACGATGGAACATATACTGTTTTACCATCTACTACAACTGTCACGTTGCAAGGCTCAGATCTTGGCACCTTGAATTATTCAACAGTGTTTAGTCTTTTAAAGAGTCGTGATTATGCAGCTGATACAAAGGCTCTTAAGGCTACAATAACAGTTTATGACAGGGCTAATAACTCTTCAACAGTTGAAAAAATAATCAATATCGATAAACAGGCTCCAACAGTTACCATCACACGAGATGATGGCAGCTCGACTTTAGATAATAGCAAAGGCTGGAATAACGATACCCTGACTTATACTGTTGTGGCAAAGGATGCAACAAGTGGTATTAAGGCAGAAAATGAAAATCCGGTTATTAATTATTATATTTACCTGAATGGCAAGAAAATGAAAACCGGAAAGGTAAATGTTATTGACAAGAAATTAGATGCTTCCGGAGCTTATACAGAGGTTGTAGGAAATATAACTATTTCAAAAGATAAAGCTTATGATTCCAATAATTTAACTATTGACGTAGATACTGTAGATGTAGCTGGAAATAAGTCTGTGTCATCAGCTGATACAACGGTTACAGCAAAGTATGATTTTACAGCTCCGACTGCAAAATTGGAGTTACAACAGGGCGTTGATGGTGATAAGTGGTTTACCAATGGTGCTACATTCACTGTTACTGCGCAGGACAATACTTCAGGAATTGAAAAAGTAGGCTATACAATTAAAAAAGCAGATGGAACTTATGTTGAGGGAAGTGCTGATGCTCCGGTAGAATTAATAACCGGTGTTGAAAGTGATGCAAAAGAGTATACAGATAGTATTAGCATACCTGATATGGCTGATTATGATACTGGTAATTTGACAATCACAACATATACATATGACTTTGCCGGAAATAAGACAGAGTGTAGTCAGACAATTAAGCTTGATACAACAAACCCTACTGCTGATTTGACAGTAAATGCTGGTGCTAACAAGGATGGCTGGTTTAATTCCGGTGCAACACTTAGTGTAAAAGCATCAGATGCGACATCAGGTGTTGATAAAGTAGAATATTTTGTAAAAGCCAGCAAGGATTCAAACGAAAATCTGACAAGTGGTACATTAACTGCAGATACATTGCAAAAATCAGATAATGGTGATTTGACAGGAACAATAACAATTCCGAAAGATGCATATTATGATTCAAAGAATCTTTATGTTGAAACTAAAACGTATGACAAAGCAGGAAATAAGACAGAATGTAGTCAGACAATCAAATTTGATACAACACATCCTACAGCAGGTATAAGCCTTGACAAGAAAATGAAAAACAGCCTTAGTGACAAGGCGGGCTTTGATGGTGCAAAGCATTTCTACAATAGAGATGTGAAGCTTAATGTAACAGCAAATGATGCTACATCAGGAATCAAATCAATTAAGTACTATGTAACTGCTGCAGGAGATGTACCGACAGAGGAGACCTGGGCTGATACAACAAATAAAAATGTTAATAGTATTCTCCCGGAAAAACAGTCAGGAACAAATGACAAGCTGAATATTCCGATAACAGTATCGGATGAGTTTGCCAATTCAGCAGATAATCTCGGTGCAATCAATGTCTATGTTCAGGTTATAGACACAGCAGACAATGAGACAGTTGTCAGCCTGAAGGATGATGAGAAAGATGAGACATTCAGGATTGATACAACAAAGCCGGAGATTAATGTAGAGTATGCCTCTGAGAAGGCTGCATACAGTGTAGTTGATAGTGCTGAGTATTACAATACAGAGCGTACAGCTAAAGTATCGGTTAAGGAAAACAGTGTATTCTTTAATCAGAAGCTTGTAAATATCTGGGTATCAGAGGATGGCGGAAAAGAAGTTGATATCAATAATAGTGATAAGCTTCCAGATGGTATCGTAAAGGATAGTGACTGGACTCTTGGAGCCGGAAAAGATGCTGTAAGTACACTTACTATTAAGTTTACCAATGATCATAAGTATACTATCCGTGTAGAAGCACAGGATTTGGCTGAGAATAAAGCTGATGGATACAAAATCAATAAATCTAATACATTTGTTATTGATAAGATAAATCCAACAGGTAACATGAAGTATAATTATCTGTCACAGGGAACTGACACTACATGGACATCATTTGCAGATTGGAAGAACATCTTAAATGGTGGAAAATACGAGATATCACGTTTCTCTAAGGGAAAGATGTATGTTTCAGGTAGTGTAAGAGATGAATTCAGCGGAGTAAAAGAAGTAAGCTACAACGTTTCAAACAAGGATGGAGTATTTGCGGATGTGTCAGGAGTTACATCATGGACACCGATGAAATCAACCGGTAAGGATGGCTCATATGCTATCAGTTTACCGGAAAATGATATGAACTATGTTGTCTACCTGAAGATTGTAGATTATTCAGGAAATGTATCATATGTCAGCACAAATGGAGCTGTGCTTGATACACAGGCACCGAAGGTTAATGTAACACTTCCAACTGATATCAATGGCATCTATGCTTCAAATGTAAATGTTGGCGTGTCAGTATCGGACAATGCAGCAACAGGTGTTGTTTCAGGTATCAGAAGTGTATCATACAAGGTGACAAGCATGGGTCAGCAGACACAGACAGGAGATTTGTATACATACACTGCAACAGCAGGAAGCCTGGATGATCTGACTAAGTCAGTATCAAGAAATTTCACAGTTGATGCGGGATTAAACAACAGTAACGATGTACAGATCGAAGTGACAGCTGTTGATAATGCAGGAAACACTTATAAGACAACAAATGTAATCAAGATTGATATCACGGCACCTACGATTGAAGTAAGCTATGATAATAACAGTGGAGATACAACATTTGGAGATGATACTTACTTTAAGGAGTCAAGAACAGCAACAGTTAAGGTTACTGAGCGTAACTTTGACCCTGCAAAGGTAATCCCTGTAATAGAGGCCAGTGCCGGAGGTGTTCCTTCTATATCAGGATGGACTACAGTTAGTGGTTCTGGAAACGGAGATGATACAGTTAATATTGCTACAATATACTATGGAAACGATGCTGATTATACCTTCAATATTTCAGCAGAGGATATCGTAGGAAACAAGAGCGGTGATGTCAATTATGGTAACTCACTTGCACCTACAAAATTTACTGTAGATAAGACTGTTCCGGTGATTTCAGTAGCATATGATAATAATAATGCAGCAGAGGCTGGCTTTTATAAGGAGCAGAGAACTGCTACTGTGACAATTCAGGAGCACAATTTTGAGACAAGCAGAGTTGTCCTAACAATGAATGCGACAGACAATGGAAATCCTGCTTCAGCGCCTACAATAAGTGGCTGGTCAGGAAGCGGTGATACACATACGGCAACAATCAGTTTTGCATCAGACGCTGTTTACACATGGACACTTGCATACACAGATAAGGCTGGTAACAAGGCAACTGACCTTGAGAATCAGAGCTTCTGCGTTGATCTTACAAAGCCTGCCATAACAATAAGTGGAATAAATCCTAATTCAGCAAATAATACTGATGGAAATATTGGTTTTGCTATTGAATGCACAGATACCAACTTTGGCACATTTACTCCGGTACTGACAGCTGTAGTATATGAGAATGGTTCTTTTGCAACAAAAGAAATCGAAGGAAGTGCTTCATCCGTTGGAAATGGAGAGAGAATTGAGTATGGAAACCTCGAGGAGGATGGAATGTACTCACTCAGATGTGCAGCAGTAGACAAGGCTGGAAATGCTTATGATACTGTAAATATTGTTGATGAAGATGGAGTATCTTCAACTGTAAACTTACAGGATGGAGATAATCTCATTGATTTCTCTGTCAACAGAAATGGCTCAACATTTGCATTAAATGATTACTCAATGGATGTAGTTAATGACTATTATGTACAGGAAACTGCAGAGGATATCGTATTCTACGAGACTAATGCTGATGAACTCTTAAACTACAATATCAAGCTTAATGGCAATGCCCTTAAGGAAGGTAACGACTACAAGGTAACAGAGTCAGGAGGAGACGGAAGCTGGTACAGATACGAGTATGCTGTAAATAAATCACTTTTTGATGATGAAGGTGAATACAATCTCGTCGTTGAGTCAGAGGACAAAGCCACATCAATGGCATATAGTGATTTGAAAAACGTTTCAGCTGATTTTGTAATTGATAAGACAGCTCCAACTTTCACAATCAGTGGAATTGAGGAAGACGGTAATTACAGAGGAACATCACAGAACGTAACTCTTGTTCCTACAGATGATGGAGGAAAGCTTGGACATGTCAAAGTTACAATACTTGACAAGGATGGAAAAGAACAGAAAGTCATTTCTGATATGTCAGGCGATGAACTTACAAAGTACCTGAATGGAAATGATGGAAAGATTAAATTTAAGGTACCGGAGGGCGTAAATCAGCAGGTTGCAATACTTTGTGCAGACTGCTCCATCGGAACAGATGGTGGAACCAATACAACTGATTTTATTTACAAGGGTATAACAGTTTCATCAAACGCTTTCATTCTTTTCTTTGAGAACAAGCCACTGTTTTATGGTGTGCTGGGTGTAGTTGCAGCAGCAATAATCGTACCAACAGGTTTTGTAATCTATAAAAAGAAAAGAAAAACTAAAAAAGAAGCATCAGAACAGTAAATTAATGATCTGAATAGGAGCCGGTCACAAGATCGGCTCTTACTAAATAATTTGAGGGATGGACAAAGTAACACGTATATGCATAATACTAATCAATCACAAGCTTGTTACGACAAGATATATCACACCAAGCACCCAGCTTGAAAATATGCCGTACAGTATCACAGGACCTGCAATCCTAAATATCTGACAGCCTATGCCAAATACCTGCCCCTCCACCTGAAATTCACATGCGGATGAGCATACTCCGTTTGCAAAGCCTGTTATAGGAACGAGAGCGCCGGCACCTCCCCAGTTTGCGAGTGGTGCATACAGGTTTAGCGCTGTCAGTATGCAGCTTATGAGAATCAAAATCATGCTGCACCAGGCAGAGGCTTCATCGCTGCTTAACCCAAAGTATTGTGTGCAGATATTTACTATGAGCTGTCCGATAGTGCATATGATTCCGCCGAGTATAAATGCCTTTAGCATGTTTGCAGAAAGGCAGTGAGTAGGTGTGACGCGCTTTACATATTTGTTATATTCATCATTTCGTTTTTCTTTTTGGTCAGTAGTCATGTTTTCAGACCTCCTTTTTTATAGGATGACCGTATTTTTTAAATGTATTCATATATGTGATTTTAGTTATTTGATTTGGGTATAGTTACTTATTAGAATTAAATATGAAGGATATATCAAATAATCCTTGCTACTTTCTGCTTTAAATAGTAGAATTGTAGCAAGGATTATTTTTGCGCGGTAGCGCATCAAAGTAATAAATCACAGCAAAGCATATAATTGCGATAAATAATGCAAGTATTTTGCAATAAAGAAAAGGAGACACATATATGTATACACTTGACGACATCAAGAAAGAAGATCAGGAGATTGCAAGCGCCATCACAGACGAATTTGAGCGCCAGAACAGCCACATCGAGCTTATTGCCTCTGAGAACTGGGTAAGCCCTGCTGTTATGTCAGCTATGGGAAGCATTCTCACCAATAAGTACGCTGAGGGATATCCGGGAAGAAGATACTATGGCGGCTGCGAGTGCGTGGACGAGGTAGAGGAGCTTGCCAGAGAAAGAGCCAAGAAGCTTTTCGGTGCAGAGTATGTAAATGTACAGCCGCACTCAGGTGCTCAGGCCAACATGGCAGTACAGTTCGCCATCTTAAAGCCGGGCGATACCATCATGGGAATGAATCTTGACCACGGCGGACACCTCACACATGGTTCACCGGTCAACTTCTCAGGCTCATATTTCCATGTAGTGCCTTATGGAGTAAATGACGAGGGCTTCATCGATTACGACAAGGTAGAGGAGATCGCCCTTGAGTGCAAGCCAAAGATGATTATCGCAGGTGCATCTGCATATGCGAGAACTATAGATTTCAAGCGTTTCAGAGAGATTGCAGACAAGGTAGACGCAGTGCTCATGGTTGATATGGCTCATATTGCAGGACTTGTAGCCGCAGGACTTCATCCAAGCCCAATCCCATATGCACATGTCACCACAACCACTACACACAAGACTCTCCGCGGACCTCGAGGAGGAATGATTCTCTGCAGTCAGGAGATGCAGGATAAGTACAATTTCAACAAGGCTATTTTCCCGGGAATCCAGGGTGGACCTCTCATGCACGTTATCGCTGCAAAGGCAGTCTGCTTCAAGGAGGCATTACAGCCTGAGTTCAAGGAGTATCAGAAGCAGATTGTAAAGAATGCACAGGCACTTTGCAAGGGTCTTCAGAGCCGTGGCATCAAGATTGTATCAGACGGCACAGACAACCACCTCATGCTTGTAGACTTAACTCCGTTTGGTCTCACAGGAAAATCTATCGAGAAGCTTCTCGATGCGGCTCATATCACAGCCAACAAGAATACTATTCCTAACGACCCACAGAAGCCATTTGTCACAAGCGGTATCCGTCTCGGAACACCTGCTGCTACATCAAGAGGCTTAAAGGAGGATGATTTCGACAAGGTTGCAGAGGCAATCGCCATGATCATCAAAGAGGGCGAGAGCGCAGTTGAGCCTGCAAAGGCTATCATCAAGACACTTACTGACAAGTATCCTCTTGCATTTTAAGGGTTTTCAGAGTAAAATGTTATAAGTTATAAAAACATAATACTTTGGAGGAATTATGATAGACTTAAAGTTTTTAAGAGAGAATCCGGATCTCGTAAAAGAAAATATTAAAAAGAAATTCCAGGACCACAAGCTTCCACTCGTCGATGAAGTAATCGAGTATGACAAGAAGGCAAGAGAAGCACAGCAGGAGGCTGATGATCTTCGTGCAAAGAAGAATCAGGTCTCTAAGCAGATTGGTGCTCTTATGGCACAGGGCAAGAAGGAAGAGGCTGAGGCTGTAAAGGCTGAGGTAGCACAGATTTCAAAGCGTCTCACAGAGCTTGAGCCGCTCGAGAAAGAGTATCAGGACAAGGTGCTTGAGGATATGATGAAGATTCCAAACATCATCGATCCATCAGTTCCAATCGGAAAGGATGATACCTTCAACGTGGAGAACGAGAAGTTTGGTGAGCCTGTTGTTCCTGATTTCGAGATTCCTTATCATACAGATATCATGGAGAGATTTGACGGAATAGACCTCGATGCAGCAGGAAAGGTTGCAGGAAACGGTTTCTATTATCTGATGGGAGATATCGCACGTCTTCACTCAGCCATGACAGCATATGCGCGTGACTTCATGATTGGAAAGGGCTTTACATACTGTATCCCGCCATTCATGATTCGTTCAAATGTCGTAACAGGCGTTATGAGCTTTGAGGAGATGGATGCCATGATGTACAAGATTGAGGGAGAGGATCTCTACCTTATCGGCACATCTGAGCACTCAATGATCGGTAAGTTCATCGATACAATAAACGATGAGTCAAAGCTTCCATACACACTCACAAGCTACTCACCTTGCTTCCGTAAGGAAAAGGGTGCACACGGCATTGAGGAGAGAGGTGTTTACCGTATCCATCAGTTTGAGAAACAGGAGATGATTGTTGTCTGCAAGCCACAGGATTCAAAGGAATGGTATGAGAAGATGTGGAAGTACACAGTAGAGCTTTTCAGAAGTCTCGATGTGCCTGTCCGTACTCTTGAGTGCTGTTCAGGAGACCTCGCAGATCTCAAGGTTAAATCATGCGACGTAGAGGCATGGTCACCAAGACAGAAGAAGTACTTCGAGGTTGGAAGCTGCTCTAACTTAGGCGATGCACAGGCAAGACGTCTTAAGATTCGTGTAAAGGGCGAGGATGGCAAGAAATACTTTGCACATACTCTTAACAACACAGTTGTTGCTCCACCACGTATGCTCATCGCATTCCTTGAGAATAACCTGAATGCAGATGGCTCTGTAAATATCCCTAAGGCACTTCAGCCATACATGGGTGGTACAGAGAAGCTTATTCCGAAGCACTAGTTTTTGAAATAAATTAGTTCATGTAAATATAACAGCCGTAGCTGCGATTGAAAAAGAAAATCGCGGTTACGGCTGTTTTGTAGTTAATGACCTTATCAATATTTATGTCAGAGATGATAAGCAAATACAGAAGGCTTTTGACAAAAACGGTCATGCAAATTTCTTTTGATAAACGGCGTTGACACCAAATGTGATACCACGTATAATATAGATAGGAGGTATTCAGAATGTCAAAATGGGATAAACTATTAACGAGAATATGTGCTTTATCAAAAGACCTCCGGTTTGATGAATTGCGTAAGGTATTGGAAAGTGAGGCGGTGAATGATGAAAACGCTGAATGATTATTTTACAATGAATTATCGTATGGAAATTATAGAGGATAAGGATGAGGGTGGTTTTGTGGTTTCATTTCCGGAGCTCCCGGGATGTATTACCTGCGGAGAAACAGTAGAATCCGCTGTCGCAAACGCTTTAGATGCCAAGAAAGCATGGTTAGAAGCTGCTATGGAAGATGGTATTGAAATCCATGAGCCGGACAGCTTAGAGGATTATTCTGGACAGTTTAAACTTAGAATTCCACGAAGTCTTCATCGTTCACTTGCAGAACATTCTAAGAAGGAAGGTATCAGCATGAATCAGTATTGTGTATATCTTCTTTCCAGAAACGATGCAGTTTATTCAAAATTATAGACTAAATGAAATAGGAGGTGTTCTGTTATGTTTTTTCTTATAGCGAAGGATAATGAATGGGCTGGATTGCTTAGTAGTCTGGATATGTTTTCTGATGATTTTATGGAAGAAGGACGGATACAGCCTGAAGTACAGGTAAGGGAAGATCTTTAATGAATTTACAGAGAAGAAAATCCCTTACCAAATACTTCACTGGTGCTCATCACAGACATAAAAGCGTGTAGCTTATTCTGATGTATGAAGCTTCTAAGCTCTATGGCCTGCCTCTTTGTGAGTGTGCTGAAAACGATATAGTTTCTCTCACCGGTGTAAGCACCTCGTGCCTCCACATATGTGGCACTTTTCTCCAGCGTGTTAGTAATATAATTGCATATCACATCCTTGTCATCGCAGATAAGCATTATGGATTTTCTGAGCATGATATTTTCGATGATTGCATCAATCATAAATGATTTCACAACAAGTCCGACAAATGAATACAGAGCAGTCTTTATGTCAAATACAAAGCAGGCGATGATAATCATGACGAGGTCGGTGAGAAATAAAGCCATGCCAATATTTTCTACATGTGCATATTTTTTTACAATCATGGCGATGACATCGGTTCCGCCACTTGAAGCTCCTACATAGAAAAGCAGTGCAGATGCGATTGCAGGAAGAGCGATGGCAAAAATCAGCTCAAGCATTGGCTCGTTTGAGAGCGGATGAGTGAGTGGGTCAAGCTTTTCAAGCACCAGAAGCTCAACAGATAAAAGTATTGTGGCATAGGTGGTCTTAATAGCAAAGTCTTTGCCAAGGAAGAAAAAGCCCACTACAAGCAGGAGCATGTTCACAATAGTAGAAAACATACTCGCTGAGAGAGGTGTTATCTTCGCAAAAACAACTGCGGCACCGGTTACGCCACCGAAGGTGAAGTTGTTTGGGAACTTGAAATAGTATACACCGATTGCCATGATGGTGATACTGAGCGTCATTATCAGAAAATTTTTTATCTGTTTAAGCATTTGTTGTTCTCCTTTATGATTTGACAGCTTGTCAGGTATTTATTGCAGTGCTGTGTATCATAGCTTTCTTTTGTATTATTAATCGTTCAAATCTAAATATTTATTTGCATGGATAGTGTAGGACGATGAATGTCTGATGTCAATATAATCCGTGAAATAAATTATAAGTATTATTTCTATAAAAGATATATTATATTAGTAAAACTAATAAGAATAATTACAATATATAATTGGAAAATTTAGCACTATGAAGGTATACTATAGGTATTGAACGAATTGCAGATTATTAGGAGGAACAATAATGGATTACAAGAATTCAGGTGTTGATATCGAGGCAGGTTACAAGTCAGTAGAGCTTATGAAAAAGCATGTAAAGGAGACTATGAGACCGGAGGTGTTAGGTGGTCTCGGAGGCTTCTCAGGAGCGTTCTCACTTGCTTCCATCAAGGATATGGAGGATCCGGTGCTTTTATCGGGAACAGATGGCTGCGGAACTAAGGTAAAGCTTGCTTTCATCATGGACAAGCATGATACAATCGGAATCGATGCAGTTGCCATGTGCGTAAATGATGTGGCATGTGCAGGCGGTGAGCCATTATTTTTCCTTGATTATATAGCATGTGGAAAGAATTATCCGGAGAAGATTGCTACAATCGTAAGCGGTGTGGCAGAGGGCTGTAAGCAGTCAGGCTGTGCACTCGTTGGTGGTGAGACAGCAGAGCATCCGGGTCTTATGCCTGAGGACGAGTATGACCTTGCAGGCTTTGCAGTTGGTGTGGTTGACAGAAAGGACATCATCACAGGCGAGGGATTAAAGGATGGTGATGTACTTATCGGAATGGCATCAACAGGCGTACACTCAAATGGATTTTCACTTGTCAGAAAGATTTTCAAGATGGACAAGGAAACATTAAATACATATCATGAGGAGCTTGGCACTACACTTGGAGAGGCACTTCTTGCCCCTACAAGAATCTATGTAAAGGCTCTTAAGGCTGTAAAGGACGCAGGAGTCACAGTAAAGGCCTGCAGCCATATCACAGGCGGCGGCTTCTATGAGAATATCCCACGTATGCTCATAGATGGCAAACGTGCCGTAGTTGAGAAAAACAGCTACCCTGTTCCACCAATCTTTAAAATGATGGCTAGAGAGGGAAATGTCGAGGAGCAGATGATGTACAATACCTACAACATGGGACTTGGAATGATTGTCGCAGTTGACCCTGCAGACGTGGACAAGACTATGGAGGCTATGAAGTCTGCCGGAGATACACCATACGTAGTCGGAAAGATTATTGACGGCGAGAAGGGTGTAGATCTCGTATAATAACATTCAATATATTGTTAATAATTGTATACATCGTTGCGAGGAAAAAGAATGAAAATTGCAGTATGTGTATCGGGTGGCGGCACCAATCTTCAGGCCATCATAGATGCAATAGATAACGGAACAATTACAAACACACAGATAGAGGTTGTTATCAGCAACAACGCAGATGCATATGCGCTTGAGAGAGCTAAAAAGGCTGGAATAAAGGCAGTATGCATCTCGCCAAAGAGCTATGAAAGCAGAGCTGCCTTCAATGAAGATTTCTTAAAGCAGCTTAACTCATATCATGTGGATTTAGTCGTACTGGCAGGTTTTCTGGTAGTGATTCCACCTGAGATGATAAAGCAGTACAGAAACAAAATCATAAATATCCATCCATCGCTCATACCATCCTTCTGCGGCACAGGCTACTATGGTCTTAAGGTGCATGAGGGAGTGCTTGCACGCGGTGTGAAGGTGACAGGTGCAACCTGCCACTTTGTGGATGAAGGCACAGACACAGGCCCTATTATTTTACAGAAGGCAGTCGAGGTAAAGCAGGGCGACACACCTGAGGTGCTCCAGCGCAGGGTTATGGAGCAGGCTGAGTGGAAAATCATGCCACACGCTATCGACCTGATAGCAAATGGCAGGGTGTCAGTAGAAGACGGACATGTTATTATAGATGAGAAGTAATGACAGTGCTGTAAGTAATTAGTATGTAAACACAGGTAGATTATGATTACCGGACAATGAAAAGCTTATGTATAGCTTAGGTATAGGAGGCAAAAATGAAGGTATTAGTAGTAGGAAGCGGCGGAAGAGAACATGCAATATGCAGGGCTGTTGCAAAGAGCTCACGCGTTGACAAGATATACTGTGCACCGGGCAATGCAGGTATCGCTGCACTTGCAGAGTGTGTGCCAATCGGTGCGATGGAGTTTGATAAGCTCGTATCATTTGCAAAGGATAATGCCATTGATTTTACAATCATCGGCATGGATGATCCGCTTGTAGGTGGTATCGTTGACGAGTTTGAAAAGGCAGGGCTCAAGTGCTTCGGACCAAAGAAGAATGCAGCTATTCTTGAGGGCTCAAAGGCATTTTCAAAGGACCTCATGAAAAAGTATAATATCCCTACTGCGGCATATGAGAATTTTACTGATGCCAAAGAGGCTCTTAAATATTTAGAGACAGCAAAGTTCCCTATCGTGTTAAAGGCAGACGGACTTGCTCTTGGAAAGGGTGTGCTTATCTGTAATACTCTTGAGGAGGCAAAAGAGGGTGTCAGAACCATCATGGAGGACAAGAAGTTCGGAATAGCCGGAAACACCATGGTAGTTGAGGAGTTCATGACAGGCCGTGAGGTTTCAGTGCTTTCATTTGTAGACGGAAAGACTATCAAGATTATGTCATCTGCGCAGGATCACAAGCGTGCAGGCGATGGTGATACAGGCCTTAATACAGGCGGCATGGGCAATTTCTCACCTAGCCCGTTCTATACCGATGAGGTCGATGATTTCTGCAAGAAGTATATTTATCAGGCAACTGTAGATGCTATGGCTAAAGAGGGCAGACCTTTTACAGGAGTTATTTTCTTCGGACTCATGCTCACAGAGGATGGACCAAAGGTGCTTGAGTATAATGCGCGATTCGGAGATCCTGAGGCACAGGTTGTGCTTCCTCGTATGAAGAATGATATCATTGATGTGATGGAGGCCTGTGTAGACGGAACTCTTGACACAATAGATCTTCAGTTTGAGGACAATGCATGTGTATGTGTGGTTCTGGCATCAGACGGATATCCTGTCAAGTATGAGAAGGGCTTTAAGATAACTGGCTTTGAGAAGTTTGACGGCAAAGAGGATTATTACTGCTATCATGCCGGCACCAAATTTGATGCTGACGGCAATATCGTCACAAACGGAGGACGTGTGCTTGGTATCACTGCAACAGGCGCCACACTCAAGGAGGCCAGAGCCAAGGCTTACGAGGCAACAGAGTGGGTACAGTTTGATAATAAATACATGAGACATGATATCGGAAAGGCAATAGATGAAGCATAAGGGTATTATTTTTGATATGGATGGCACTCTCTGGGATTCAGCAGAGAATGTGGCAAAATCATGGAATAAGGCCATAGCAGATTATGGCTATGAGAGGGCACCTATCACAAAAGAAGATATGTATTCAGTAATGGGAAAGACAATGGATGTACTTGCATCCATTATCTTTCCTAATTGTACTTGCAGAGATGAGTTAATTAATGTATGCTATAGAGAAGAAAACGATTACCTGACCGTTCATGGGGGAGAGCTTTATCCTGATGTTGAAAAGACACTTGATGAGCTGTCAGAAAGATATGACCTTTATATAGTCAGCAATTGCCAGCGTGGTTATATAGAGTCTTTTTTTGCGTACCACGGACTTGGCAGGTATTTTAAGGATACTGAGTGCTACGGCAACAATGAGCTTGAGAAGTCAGAAAACATAAAGCTTATTGTAGAGCGCAATAATATAGATGAGGCAGTGTATGTAGGTGACATACAGGGAGACTACGATTCCAGCAAAAAGGCAGGAGTTAAGTTCATCCATGCAGCATACGGGTTCGGCACAATAGATGACGATGTGCCTGCTATTCGCAAATTCTCTGAGCTGCCGCGGGTGGCTGACAGAGTATTTGAGGAAATTGAAAAGCACTGATAAGAATTTAGTTTGAAGCAAAGTTTATGAATATGTTGTAGATAATGGGGTTTCCGCATGGAAGATAAGCGTAACAGAGGGAGAAGAATTACAGATAGAATAACAGAGGCTTACTATGAGCTGATGAAGATTGTTGCAGAAAACAATCATGAGCGCATGTTTGAGTACTATGTGGAAGATGATGAGGCATATATTTTCAAAATAGTCAACTCTTCTCCGGCTCAGGAGACAGTATATCCGGTTTTTAAACAAAATATTGACACATACATGTCAGAGTGTCCGGCAGACAGCATCGAATGCTTCAAAAAGCAGCTTGATAAATGTCTGCTTCGGCCTATGCGTACTGCATTCCAGCTTAGTTTTATATCAGAGGATGGCAAGAGCAAGCCGGTTGAGATGTACATGGTCAGCATACCTGATTTGGATAAAAAGGTATGTATGGTAGTTGGAGTAATGTTTGATATCAGAGATGAAAATGGGCTTTTGGACTCGCTGACAGGAACATACAATCACCTTGCATTTGAGAATAAATGTACATCACTTATCAGGCAAAAGGGAACAAAGCTTTTATTTGTGATGCTTGATGTGGATGATTTCAAGATAGTAAATGACACCTTGGGACACAATGTAGGGGATAGGGTATTAAGCCAGACAGGACAGGTGCTTAAGGAAGCAGTTGGAGCCAATGGTATAGTTGGCAGGCTTGGCGGTGATGAGTTTGCAGCGATCGTATTTGGATTAGAGGACAGTGATGCTGTGGACGAGTTCTGCGTAAAGCTGTCAGGAAGACTGAAGAATATTATCTTTGATATGGAGTATTCTGCATCAATCGGCATGACTACCGGCGATGACAGAGAGCTGACCTTTAAGGATCTGTACTATGAGGCGGATCAGGCTATGTATTACTCAAAGAGGCAGGGAAAGAATCGCATATCGTTTTTCAATTCTATCAGGAAAAATGATATAACCGTTCCGCATAATTCCTGCGCTCCTTCCATTACAGATGTATCCTGCAGGATGTCAGATAGGGAGATATTCTCGTATGATGAAATGCCGGACTATATACTTGCAGTAGATGAGGAGAGCCGTAGAATAGTATTTGTCAATAAGGCTATCATAAATTCAAGCGTTATGACAGCATCTCAGATTGATGAATTTATTTCAAAGCCGTTTGAGGATGGGTTTATTGATTTGTTTTTACGGAAAAAAGAGCAGGGAAACAGAGTATCGGTTTTTTCAGGAAAGGATCATCCCGACAATATAGTTGCAAAGCTGTTAGGCGAAAAGAAGCTCATAATCAAGCTGAATCATAAGGATTATAATGGCTATAGACTGCTCAAGATGATAGATTTGAGTGATGAGTCAAAGCTGAATGCTGTTATGAGACGGATAATCAGCTACAGGGCGTTTATGCAGAATTTCATTGATGCTGTTAATGATACCACCGAAGGCTTGGGGTATAGGAACTATTTACGGCTGCTTAGAGAGTTTTATAATGCAGATTGTGTGGCTGTCATTTATAATGGAGAGAGTGCGTGGGACACAATTGAGGAGATACATATACCAAGTGCTAAGATTATGGCAAAGGTGGTTAATGAATCTGTTTCAAGAGGTGCAATTACAGATTTTCTCGCTCTTTTTAATGACGCTGGCCGTGTGTTTATAAGTGATATTCAGTCAATTGAGGGTGAATACAGGGATTTGTTCAAGCGTATGGCTGATGTCAGAATATGGTCTACATCTGCTGTTCTTCTAAACAAGGGGGAACAATGCTTTGGTGCCATCGTGGTTATGAATCCAAGAGCCAATTCAGGAAGTCTGGATTTGATTGAAATGATTGGTATTTCAATATCGAATAGTCTGTTTTATGAGAAGGCGAGGGCAGAGTATGAGTACAGGCTCAATTTTGACCAGGTCACAGGCTTAAGAAAGAGAGAGACCTTTAATAATTTGGGAGAGAGCTATGTGGAGTATGACTGCAGCTTTATGGGAGTATTTGCATCAGATATCATAAGGCTTTCAGATATAAATGAAAAATTTGGGTATATGGCAGGAAATGCGCGTCTTAAGATGGTTGCAGATGTGATCAGGGGCGTTTTTACAGGCTACGATATATATAGGTACGAGCAGGATGAGATAGTTGTTTTTTGCAAGGATATTGATAAAAAATCATTTATGGGACTTGTCAGGATAGTAAGGGAAAGCCTTGATGATCTGGATGTCTCTGTATCGACAGGCTTTAGTTGGACGGACAAGCCCGACATAGCAAGGCAGCTCTCAGAGGTTCGCTTAATGTATGATATTGAAAAGGACGCAAAGCTTAAGAGTCTTGATAGTATAATGAGAAATAAGGTATTTAAGGATGTGGTTTCTGAGATTGAAAAGGGAAGCTTCATGGTGTATTATCAGCCGAAGGTTGATTCAAGAACAGGCATCACAGTCGGGGCGGAGGCCCTTATCAGATTTTTTGATGAGGCTCATGGCGTTGTAGGGCCAATTCATTTTATCGAGATTTTAGAAGAAAACAGATGCTCGCATCTTATTGATTTATTTGTACTTGATGAGGTATGCAAGGCGCAGAAGCTTCGCTGTATAAGTGACAGGAGAGTGGTTCCGGTATCTGTGAATTTTTCAAAAAATACACTGGAATATGCAGACCTCCTGGATCAGGTGAAGGAGATAATGAACAGGTATGATCTCCCGGAGGGGCTTGTTCAGATAGAGATAACAGAGTCTGTTGGTGATATGGATATTGTATTGATAAATAATATCGCGCAGTCGCTGATTTCAATGGGCTTTCGCCTTTCGATGGATGACTTTGGCACGAAGTACTCAAATCTTGAGATGCTCTTTAAGTTTCCGTTCAGCATTGCTAAAATTGACCGTTCCCTGGTCAAGAATCTCGAGAGCAATGAGAAGAGCAGGATTATGTTAAAGCACCTCATATCCATGATTATGGAGCTTGGCATAGAGTGTGTTGCCGAGGGGGCAGAGAATGAGGAGCAGGTAAGGCTATTACAGCAGTTTGGCTGTAATATTATTCAGGGCTATTTCTATTCAAAGCCGGTTACACTTGATGTTTTCACGAGTGAGTTCGTGGAAAAAACAAGGAATCAATTGTGATTCACAATTTTATATACAATGCAGCTATTAACAGGCGCCTGTAGCAGGAAAGCGGATAACAGCTGCAAAAAAAATAAAAGGAAAGGAAGAAAAATGTTAGAAAAAATCTTCAAACTCAAACAAAACAACACAACGGTCAAGACAGAGATTCTTGCCGGTCTGACAACATTCATGACCATGGCATACATCATTGCTCTTAACCCAAACCTCCTCACCGGATTTGGTGCTGAGGGAACAAAAGCACTATGGAACGGAGTGTTCCTGGCAACATGTATTGCTTCGGCAGTCGGTATGTTTGTCATGGCATTTCTTGCCAACAAGCCATTTGCACTGGCTCCGGGTATGGGACTTAACAGCTTCTTTGCTGTAGTAGTTGCCAATATCGTAAGCATCACAGGCCTGTCATATGTTGATTCATTCCAGGCTGCACTGTGTATCATCCTTATTGAGGGTATTTTATTCTTTATACTTTCAATATTCAATATCCGTGACAAGATAGTAGATGCCATTCCTTATGGTGTCCGCATGGGTATTTCACCAGCTATCGGTCTTATGCTTTTAAATATCGGCTTTGGCTCAAATGCCGGTGTTTACTCAAAGGATGGTGGACCATTTTATGTGATGAAGGATTTCTTCGGTGCACTCACACCGGGACTTGCCAAAACAAATATGACAGATGGATATTCTTCAATGGTGCTCACTGTTGTGACTATGTTCATCGGACTTTTTGTTATCATTATTTTAGCTCATAAGGGCGTCAACGGAGCAGTACTTTTTGGTATGCTTGCAGCCTGCGTAGTTTACTGGGTAGGAGAGGCTATATTCTTTGGAACAAATCCTTTTGCATCACTTGCAACAGCTTCATTTGTGCCACAGTTTAAGGATATGGCAGATACAACACTGTTCAAGTTCGATTTCAAGGATTTCATCAGTATTGGATGGTTTACAGCAATTTCACTCATCATCACATTCTGTATCATAGATATGTTTGATACCATCGGAACACTTGTTGGTACTGCATCACGAGCAGGAATGGTTGATAAAGAGGGAAATATGCCAAACATGAAGGAGGCTTTGGTTTCCGATTCAGTTGCTACAGTGGTTGGTGCCGTAACAGGTACATCTACAGTAACAACTTTTGTTGAGTCTGCATCAGGTGTAGAGGCCGGTGGACGAACAGGTCTTACAGCTTTCACAACAGGTATCCTGTTCCTTGCATGCATCTTTATAGCACCGCTTGCAGCAATCATTCCTGCCGCAGCAACATCATCAGCACTTATCTATGTTGGTATCCTGATGCTTGGCGGTCTTAAGAAGGTGGATTTCGAGGATCTCTCACAGGTTGCTCCGGTAGCACTCATGCTTATTGCAATGCCTATCTCCGGATCTATCGGACATGGTATAGGTCTTGGACTTATCACATATACTGTACTCAAGGTCTTTACAGGAAAAGCAAAGGAGGTTTCTATCCTTACTTATGCTATTTCGCTTCTTTTCCTTGTGAAGTTCTTCCTTGTAGTGTAGTGTTTTAAAGCTTAGTGATTCATAGTGGTTATAGTACGAAAATGCCACTACAGCACAGTTTAATGCATCCGTAAGCCGGTACTGCGTCACTAAGAGGCTGTAAGAATTATATATTCAGTTTGTTATAGACCATGACACAACCGGCTTTTATGTGCCGTCCATGGCACATAACGCCTTGCCCCGCCATCCTTGGCGGGGCATTGTTGTGTGCGGATATAATTCTAACAGCCACTAAGTGACTGCGTAAGGCTTGCAGATGCATTAAACTGTGCTGTAGTGGCATTTTCTTATGTAGTGACAATAATCCACATACACAAACATATGTTCTTGACAATTGAGCGTAATCAATGTAGAATTGCAGTATGGACAAGCATAATGAAAAGCACATTTATGTGGCAATAGATTTAAAATCATTTTACGCATCAGTAGAGTGCAGAGAGAGGGGAAAGGATGCTCTGACCACTAATCTGGTCGTGGCAGATCCAACCCGCACGGAGAAGACTATCTGTCTTGCAGTATCGCCGGCTCTTAAGGCATATGGCATACCGGGCAGAGCGCGCCTTTTTGAGGTGGTACAGCGTGTGAAGGAGGTAAACAAGCTGCGTCTGTCGAAGCTTATGGCGAGTGGACATGCTGCCGGGACAGTGGAGAGAAGCCGACAAATTGAGGGCGAACAATCTGATAGAAAACAATCAGCAGGTGAACAGCAAAAAAGACTCCAGGCTGAGGGCAATCCGGATGAAAGAAAAAAATATGTAACAGAAATTGATATGGCAGAAAATGATATAACAGAAAGCACAATGGCAGGCTTTGATTATGCATCATATAATGCGAATCTGCTTGAAGCACATCCTGAGTATGAGCTGACATACATTGTTGCACCGCCGCGTATGGCTTTGTATATGGATTACAGTACACGCATATACAATATTTATCTTAAGTATATCGCACCTGAGGATATCAGTGTTTACTCGATAGATGAGGTTTTTATGGATGTGACACACTATCTTCGCACTTATCACATGACGGCAAGGGAGCTTGCGTCTAAGATGATAGACGATGTCCTTAAGGATACCGGTATCACGGCAACCTGCGGCATTGGTACCAATCTGTATCTGTGCAAGATAGCCATGGATATTATGGCAAAGCATGCCATGCCTGATGAGCGAGGAGTGCGTATAGCAGAGCTTAATGAGAATAGCTATAGGCGAAAGCTATGGGACCACAGGCCGATTACCGATTTCTGGAGAGTGGGAGCAGGTTATGCCAAAAAGCTCGAGGCAGCCGGCATGTATACAATGGGAGATGTGGCCAGGTGCTCAACAGGCGGTTCGAATGATTTTTACAATGAGGAAAAGCTGTATAAGATGTTTGGCATCAATGCAGAGCTTCTTATAGACCATGCATGGGGGTATGAGCCTGTTACAATAGCTGATATCAAGGCATACAGACCGCAGACCAACAGCATCAGTTCAGGGCAGGTGCTTCAGGAGCCGTATGATTATGAGAAGACAAAGCTTATTGTGCGTGAGATGACGGACCTTCTTGTGCTTGATCTGGTAGATAAGAGGCTGGTTACAGACCAGATAGTACTCACTATAGGGTATGATATTGCAAATCTGTCTAATAAGGCTGATAGCTGTTTGGGCAATAATTATGACCACGCAGTAAATAATAAAGGCAGAGACAGTGTTGGCGGTAAAAAAGGTACACACAGAGATTATACAGGTGAGATTACCATAGACCGATACGGCAGAAAGGTTCCAAAGCATGCACATGGTACAGCAAATTTAGGGCGTTATACGTCATCCACGCGCATCATCATGGATGCTGTGATGGAGCTTTATGACCGTATCATAGATCCTTCTCTTCTGACACGAAGGATTACTGTGGTGGCAAACAGGGTCTGTGATGAGAGCAAGGTGCAGGAAAGTGAGCAGTTTGAGCAGCTTGATTTATTTACAGATTATCAGGAGAGGGCTAAGGAAAAGCTAAAAGAGGATGAGGCGCTTTCCAAGGAGAGAAAGCTTCAGGAGGCTATGATTTCCGTCAAGAAGAAATATGGAAAGAATGCCATGCTAAAGGGCATGAATCTTGAGGAGGGTGCCACAACTATTTCAAGGAACAATCAGATTGGCGGACACAAGGCATAGCAGCAACCGCTGTGGTTCTTAATCGGATTTTTTTAGTGGTTTAAAATAGTTACGAAAAAGAATATAAGGAGCATGGCATGGGAAAATATGATGATATTATAGATTTACCACATCATGTGTCAAAGGTACATCCGCAGATGTCTATATGGGACCGCTCAGCACAGTTTGCACCTTTTGCGGCACTTACAGGTCATGAGGAGGCTATTGCAGAGACAGCGAGGCTGACAAACGAGTGGCATGAGCCTGATGAGGACAAAAAAAGAGAGCTTGATGAGAAAATGAATGAGCTCATGATGCTTTATAGAAAGCGTAATTTCAATTCAGACAGTTTATATGACGAAAATGTCATAAACACCATGGCAGAGAATTATTTTGAGGTGACATATTTTGTGCCGGATGAGCACAAGGAGGGTGGCAGCTATGAGCATGTGACAGGGTATCTTAAAAAGCTTGATAGCATAGGGCACCTGATGATAGTTGTGGATGATAATGGTGCAGAGACGATAATTGATACCAGAAGAATATATGATATCGATTTGTGATGATTTTGTTAGGAATGCATTAATTGTAAATGTGGTATAGAAAGCAGGAAATTATAAAGATGGACAAGCAGATAGAAAGAGCCGGTGATGACAATAAAAATAATATTGGTGTGTTATATGGCATCGGTGTAGGTCCGGGAGATCCCGAGCTTATGACTTTAAAGGCTATTAATACAATAAAAGCATGTGATATAATTGCAATCCCTGCAGTTTCAAAAGAGGAATGCTATGCGTATAGCATAGTGCAGGCTGTTTTACCGGAGATAGAGAAAAAACAGATTATGTGCACTCCGTTTCCCATGATAAAGGACAAGGAAAAGCTTATTATATCACACAATAAGATATATAGTGACATAGTAAGTGAGCTTGAAGATGGGAAAAGTGTGGCAATGCTTACAATCGGCGATCCAAGCGTGTATTCGACATATATGTATATCCATAAGCGTGTCATGCAGGCAGGTTTTACGGCAGTGATGATAAGCGGTGTGCCGTCGTTTTGTGCAGCTGCAGCGCGGCTTGGCATTTCGCTTGGTGAGATGATGGATGAGATACATATCATACCGGCTTCGTATGATGTGAGGGATACTGTGGGTTACGGTGGAACCTGTGTATACATGAAATCCGGAAAGAAGCTTGCAGAGCTTATAGAGGTGCTTCGCACAGGAGATGCTATCAGAAAAAAGAAAATGACAGTGTATGGTGTGACAAACTGTGGCATGGAGTCTGAGCGTGTGTACAGGGGGCTGGATGAGCTTACCGAAGCAAAAGGATATCTGACAATAGTTATAGTGAAATATAGCTAAAATGGGAGTTTACTTTTTGTGCACAATTGCTATAATAGTATGGTGAACAGAATATTTACATATATTTGAATATAGAAAAGAGCTGAAATATCACATGAGTATGGTGGATAAATTTGGAGAAAAAGTAGGCGAGATAGCAGAAAAAGATCCTGTCAAGGCGAGGAAGATTTTACTTGCAGGATATAGATTACAGGAAAAGAGATTAGCATTATTTCCGGACAGAAAGCTTCCAATGTCAGGGCAGTATGTGGCAAAGATTATCATGAATAATATCATACAGGCACTTGCAAAGCCTGAAAATGCCGCCATGGTCAGTATTTTTGTACCGGGTGAGCTTTTGACGGCGGCAGGTCTCACACCATATTCGGTTGAGGCATTATCGTGCTTTATTGCAGGAACTAAATGCGAGCAGGCCTTTCTCAGACAGACCGAGAAGGAAGGCTTTCCGGAAACTATGTGCTCGTATCACAGGGTTTTTCTGGGCGCAGCCTTAAACGGTATAGTGCCAAAGCCAAAGTGCATGGTGTATACAAACCTGGCATGCGATGGCAATATGATGACATTTCCGTATCTCAAGGAGAGATATGAAATACCAAGTTTTTATATAGATGTTCCATATGAGAAGAATTATGACTCTGTTATGTATGTAGCAAAGCAGCTTAGGGAGCTTAAGAGTTTTTTGCAGGATGTCACCGGAAGAGAAATCACAGAGGAGTCTGTGAAAAAGGCTGTGGACAAGAGCAAAATTGCATCAAATAATTATTACAGGCAGCTTCACCTGAGAAAAGGACATGATATTGCGTCAACTCTCACAAATGAGCTGTATGCGCTTTTCATGTGTCATCTGCTTGCAGGAACTGATGAATCAGTCAGATATACACAGCTTCTGAGAGATGATGTGAGACGTGCACCTGCAGGCGATGGATTTCATGTACTTTGGATGCACACCATGCCGTTTTTGCAGGATGCAGTGAAGGATGTGTTCAATTACAGTGATACAATCCATATCAGTGCAAGCGATTTTATAGCGGATGGTTTCAGAAGCATGGAGTCGGATGATCCTTACGAGGCACTTGCCGAAAAAATGGTTTACTGCATTTATAATGGCAGCGTGAACCAGAGAATAGAGGAGGCAAAGGAACTTGCCAACACAGTTGGAGCAGACGGTGCTGTACTTTTTGCGCACTGGGGCTGTAAGAATACAATCGGTGCATCAAGCCTTATAAAGCGCTCACTCGAGAGCGAAGGACTTCCAACTATGGTTTTAGACGGGGACGGCTGCAACCCGGCAAATGCCAGCGACGGACAGATTTCCACAAGGCTTCAGGCATTTGTGGAGATGCTTACAGAGCAGGAACGTAATTAGAAATAATACACCGGTTATTGCGTCCGGTGTGTGGATATTTACTATAAAACAATTTCAGAAAGTGGAAAACAGATGATAAATTATGTTTGTAAATATGCTCCGGTAGAGCTGTTTAAGGGCTTTGGACAGGACTGTGCTGTGCTTGAGGAGATGCCGGAGAATTTCGATAAATCAGATAAGATAGCTCATGCGAATCTCTGCGGATTCGGCAAATCAGTCATACAGGCTGTGCTCGAGGGCAAGGTAGAGGAGCTTGTGCTCGTGAACTGCTGCGATTCAATGCGCAGAGTCTATGATATCATAGAGAATACAAAGAAATGCAAATTCCTGTATATGCTTGATCTGCCTCATGAGGATAACGAGTGTGAGAACATAAAATTTGCACAGTCAATTCTTCGTTTGAAGAAAGCATATGAGAGATATTCGCACAGGACATTCGACAGGGAGCTTTTTATAAAGTCGTTTGCAAAACCTGAATCTGAGCGCAAGCCATACATAGGTCTTATGGGTGTGCATGTGAGCAGTATTCTTGAGAAGACAATACGTGAAAATATGCAGATGGATGTGGAAAATATGACATGCACATCCGGCAGAAATCTCATTATTTTACAGAAGGATCTTAGAAATATGGATGATGAGACTCTCTTTGTAGCATATGCAGAGAGTCTGCTCGGACAGATGCCATGTGCCAGAATGAACAATAATACAAGAAGAAACCAGCTCTTTTTAGATCCAAGCCTTAAGGGTATCATATATCACACGATAAAGTTCTGCGATTACTATGGCTTTGAGTATGCAAGCATAAAGAATAATATTAAGGTGCCTCTTTTAAAGCTTGAGACGGATTTTACAAGCCAGAGTGCCGGGCAGCTTCTGACAAGAATACAGGCATTTGCAGAGACAATAGAGGGCTCAGATGATATGGACCCTACAAAAGGCATAAGCGAGGAGGCAAGAAGAAGGATGGAATCAGGAGTCTACTATGTAGCAGGAATTGACAGCGGCTCAACAAGCACAGATGTGGTGATACTGGATCAGGATGGAAAAATTAAATCGACAATGATTATTCCGACAGGTGGCGGAGCTATGATGAGTGCCGAAAAGAGTCTGGAGAAGGCTGTCGAAAAGGCCGGTATATCAAAGGATGATATTGTAAGGATTGTAACAACAGGATATGGTCGTGCATACATCAACAGCGGTGATGACAGCATCACAGAGATTACATGCCATGCAAAGGGCGCGCATTATCTGAATCCAAACGTGCGCACAGTTATTGACATAGGTGGACAGGATATAAAGGCAATCAGTATAGATGAAAATGGTGCGGTCAAAAATTTCCTGATGAATGACAAGTGTGCGGCAGGAACCGGACGTTTTCTGGAGATGATGGCAAGGACACTCGGACTTTCACTCGAGGAGATGAGCACCATGGGACTTGAGTGGAAAGAGAATGTTGTGATTTCCAGCATGTGTACAGTTTTTGCAGAGTCTGAGGTAGTATCGCTGGTGGCACAGAACAAGGCTGTTTCTGATATTATCCACGGACTAAACATGTCTGTAGCTTCAAAGGTAGGCGCACTTGCAGCAAGGCTTGGGCAGGATAATCCGGGAGAGTATATGATGACAGGCGGAGTGGCAAAGAACAAAGGCATCACAAATGCACTTGAAGAAAAGCTCGGCGCAAAGCTGTATATTTGCGATGAGGCACAGCTTTGCGGAGCGCTTGGTGCAGCACTTTTTGCATATGAGAAGTGCAGGGAGGCTTAATAGAGGGGCTATAGCAAACCACCAGTTGAACTGGTGGTTGCTGACTTTACTCCATGATTTTCCCATCAATACTTATTGTTACAACTTGCCATGGTATGAATTTTCCACTAGCTTGAAGAGCTTTTTTGGCCGCAATTTCCAGGCCGCCACAGCAAGGAACTTCCATTCGGACAATAGTTACACTTTGAATGTTGTTATTTTGAATAATAGCAGTCAGCTTTTCACTATAATCCACCTGATCTAATTTAGGACAACCAATTAAAGTTACCTTGTTTCGAATAAAATCCTGATGAAAGGCGGCATAAGCGTAAGCCGTACAATCAGCTGCGATTAAAAGCTTTGAGCCGTTAAAATATGGTGCATTAACAGGAGCCAGTTTGATCTGTACCGGCCAGTTTTGAAGCTTTGATTCTGAATCTGCGGCTGAAGTGGCTTTTACAGGCTCAGATGTTTCAGTTCGTCTGATCTGCATGATTTTAGATCCAGGACAGCCGGAGTGAGAGGGGATTGCCCGGTTTTTGGCAGCTATTTTTTTCTGTGCTTCTTTTACGGCTTCTTCATCATATGCAGGTGCTTCTCTCTCCTCAAATGAGATGGCTCCGGTAGGGCATTCAGGGAGACAATCTCCCAGTCCGTCGCAGAAATGTTCTCTCACCAATTCTGCTTTTCCGTCAATGATATCAATGGCGCCTTCGTGGCAGGCAGATGCACAGGCACCACAGCCGTTACATTTTTCTTTATCAATCTTTATAATCTTTCTTATCATTTTTAACCTCCGTCAATAGTATTTAGCGTTTGTTTATGCTAGAATTATAGTATTATAAATACAACTAGTATGTTTGATTTCCAACAGGGAGGAACTATTTTGCAAAAATATTTATCAATCCTAAGAAACAGTCCATTTTTTAAAGGTCTAACTGATAACGAGATATTATCCATATTGCATTGTGTAAACGCAACAACGATTTCTAAAAAGCGAGATTCTTATATTTTCAGAGCAGGTGATATTACCGAAGTAATGGGGATTGTGGTGTCTGGCTGCGTCCTCATTATTCAAGAAGACATCTGGGGACATCGAAATATTTTGTCAAAATGTCACGCAGGAGATTTTTTTGGTGAGCCGTATGCAGCAAGCCAGAGAGCTGTCTTAAATATCAGTGTGGTAGCAGATGAGGATTGTGAGATTATTCTCTTAAATGTCAAAAGACTTCTGATTACTTGTCCAACTGCGTGTGAGCATCATCAGAAGCTGATCCGTAATCTGGTCAGTGTCCTGGCAAATAAGATACTGATTCTGAACGATAAGATCACGCATGTTGGGAAGCGAACGACGAGAGATAAACTATTATCATATCTGTCGGCAGAATCTATCAGACATTCGTCGTTATCTTTTGATATTCCTTTTGATAGGCAGCAGCTAGCAGATTATCTTTGTATTGATCGTGCAGCAATGTCTACAGAGATATCAAAGTTACAAAAAGAGGGCTTTATAAAAACAAATCGAAATCATTTTGAATTGCAATTGAGTATAATCAAAAAGAAGAACTATACAATTTAGGCAAGCTGTAGAAATGAAGCCAGGTGACTGCATCAATATTCCTACAGGTATTAAGCACTGGCATGGAGCCGCACCGGATGAATGGTTTTCACATCTGGCAATAGAAGTGCCGGGCGAAAATAGTTCCAATGAATGGCTTGAACCGGTAAGTGATGAAGAATATAGAAAACTAAAATAGGAATCATTGGCTGTGGTGGAATGGCTCTTAATGCAGCTGCACTGGATACAAGAATAAAAGCAACTGTTGCATCTACCATGTATGATATGACAAGAGGAAATGCGAATGGGTACTTTGATTCTGAGGACAGTGAAGAAGCACGTAATGCGAAGAAACAGTCGCTGAATACCATCAGGACAGAAGAATACCGCAAAGGCGAATATTCCAGAGGCGGTGGTTGTGTTCCACTTCCCGTACCGGAAGATGCACCTTTTTTCGTAAAAGATTACAGTGAGTATTATAAAGGCAGATGTTATCATAAAAGGAGCCTGAATTCCAATAAAACATCAAAAACTATATAAAGAAACCGATGTCCATGTTGATGGTTCCATGGTATATTTCTATTGCGTGAAGTAATGTAATGATGATGATTCATTATAAAGTTTCAGATGATAAGTCTGGAACTTTATTTTGTGTGTTATAAATTTTTGTACACTTTTGCTAATAACTTATATAATATATAATTGTTATTTTTTTAACGAGACATTTTAACAAAACGTTAGTTTGGGGATTTATCAATATAAGCTGATGGAATATAATATAAATAAATTTGGGATAAGGAGGCTTCAATATGAACGATAGTTATTTAAATACCTTTGACAACCTTTTTTATAATGTTAATAACAATAGCAATGTCAAAAATACAATAGAACAAGTAAGCAATGTGTTGGCATCTATAATAACTAAGTTTGGTGAATTAGAAAATGAAATGTGTTATGGGACATCAAGAAAAGATGATTTCATCGATACAGTTGTATGTTTATTCATCAGAAAAATTATGGAACAAATTGATGCAATAAATTTGTTGTTTTCAACAGGTTCCTTTGCGCAAACTCAAATTATTTTAAGGTCTCTTGTTGAGAATATTGTTAGTTTGCAATTTATATTAAAAGAAGATACACAAAAAAGAGCATCAGCATATTGGTTAGAACATCATTATCAAGAAATAGAGATGGGAGAAAGAATATTTAATACTGAACCTGAGTTAAAAAAACAGGTTATTGCAAACAAAGGTCAAGAAGCTTTTGATATTGATATGAATAAGTTTCTGAAAAAGAAAGAAGCTTTTGAACGAATTGTTAAATCTAAGCCTGTTTTTCAGGAAATTGATAGAGACAGAAAAAGGAAAAAAGAAAAAAAGAAGTATATGAAATGGTATGAAGTTTGCAGCAATGTGACAAATTTTAAAGGTTTGATGACGGAAACAGGGTATGAAAAGTACTATGATAGTATTTATGGAGGGTTATCGTATGAAACACATGCATATAATTCTACAATGGATATCAGTTTTAATGAGAACGGAATGTGTTTAAAACCTATCAGAAATCCAGTTGATGGAGGTTCAACTTTTTCATTAACATGTACTTTTTCAATGGGACTTTTGGCGAAGATTTATGAGTACCTTGGCGATGGAGAAATGGAGAGGAGAGAGTTTAAAGCATTTTTTGTTGATTTCCAAAACAAAAGAGATATTGCAAGTCACAATTTAGATATGATTATATAAATCTTCATTATTGGATTTTGGTAGGATGTCCCTATGGTATCAGAAAAATGTGTATGTTTCTTGTGCCGAAGAATTTTGGAATTGCGGGAAGTATGGGAATACTGGCACTGAATTGTATCGTTGGAGGTCTGATTGGTGGTATTATTGTTCTTGTGAGGATTATCGTTATATTTACGGAGATAATAAAAGTAATAGCAGGACACTTCTGGACACAATGTCCAAAGGTGTAAAAGAAAAAAGAGCAACAAAAAAGGCATTGTCAATCAATCATAAACAATACCTCTACTTGTCATCTAGAACATATTCCATAATATCTTCAATCCGGCAGTCAAGTATCTGACATAGCCTGTT
>ENA-ORSG01000238-ORSG01000238.1-human-gut-metagenome-genome-assembly--contig:-NODE-238-length-58573-cov-9.877730_pt1 | contig 58573 bp, 52 predicted proteins | sample MGYA00242189_ERZ509156 | MGnify/ENA primary metagenome ERZ509156 (study PRJEB26280, sample SAMEA2338666) | human gut metagenome | biome: human gut; feature: human-associated habitat; material: faeces...
CATCCGTCACTTCGATGTTGGAGATGGCGGCGTTCTGGCTCATCAGATGCTTGATTGACTGTTTGCCGCGATAGGTTTTGGGCTGCTGCATCTGCTTCTGCGCTTTCTCGATCTCCTGCACGAACTTGTCCAGTGCCTTTTTCAGCACCTCGGCTGAGATTTTGCCGCCCTTGATCATGATTGCAACAACTTTGGTGTTGACTTCATCCTGCATTGCGGCGTTTACCTCCTTTCATTGGAATGATTATGGGGACTGCTGCCGAAGCTAAGGCGGCACAATCCGGCGATAGATGCTTTTCATTTACACTGTCCTCCTTTCCGAGCATTGCTCACGATGGTATTCATTAAAGAGTGTCTTCACAAAGGCTATAATCGTAGGTCTTCGGCTTCTTTGACCCTGCCGATCTGTCCTGCCCGTAGAAATCATGATTGACGAGGGCGGAGTAGTAATTGTCTATCGTCAGAGAGGCGTTATACAGAGCGGTCATCAGGTACGCCCGGATATTACGGATGTCTGACGGGTTCTTGTTCATTGCTTCCAGAACGTACTCAATGTGGCTGCTATTCAGCTTGAGAAAGCGGGATTTGACTACTTGCTGCGGCATATCCTCGCCATTGATGCGGATGGTCGGCGCAGTGGAACAGACGGCATCCAGCATGATGTCCATGATCTCCCGGAAGCGGTCTTTATCGAACTTCGGATCCTGACAGAGAATGTCGTAGTCAAGATTCTCTTTGATAATCTCTTCATACTCGCTTCGCTCATCCATCCTGTCCATCCCATCAAGATTGATGGATTGATAGTTCTTTGAGAGAGTATTTCTTTCTTGGGTAATTACTTGATCAGTATTTATTTGTGCGGACTTATCCCCGCGTGGATTATCCACATCTGGCTTCTCCACACATGGATTTTCCGTGTGTGGTATTTCCCGTTCTGGCGTGGACTCCTGCGGCTCTTCGTATATCTCAAAGATTGTGCTGCTCATCCTGCCTTTACCGTCTCTCTGCCGGTGCCGGACAAGGTAGCCGTGCTTTTCAAGCTCACGGAGCGCGGAGAGAATGGCATCCGGACCTTCCTTGCAGATTGCAGAAAGTCCCTTGGTTGAGAACTTCCAGCCATCATTGAACGAGAGCATCTTTGAGAGAAGACCGACCGCCTTGAGTGACAGGCTCTTGTCTCGGAGGTGGAAGTTCGCCATGACGGTATAGCCACGATTTTTATTTACGCGATAGACTGCCACGAAAATCACCTTGCCATCTTGGAAAGCAGTTCTTCGCCGCACTTTTTCTGGAACTTCATTCGGATGACCTCCTTGCCCTTCGGCGTGAAGTAGGTCTGAGAACCGGTGTAGCAGAACGTCACAAAATCGCGGACGATGAACAGTCCGGCATTGCTGTCCTTGTTGTAGGGAAGAAGCTGCCCGGAAGGAGAGCGGAACAGGTACTTTTCTTTGAGAAGGAACTGGACGAACTTGCGCTCCGGGATTTTCAGTTCCTTCGCCGTCGTTCGGATATTGGTGCAGTCATCCGGATTGATGAAGGCGTCGTAGTAATCGGCTTTGGGCTTTGCCGTGATCAGCTCACACTCAAGAGCCTTTACGCGATTCTTTTCCAAAATCAACGCCTGAGCAAACTCCACAATGACCGCAGGTTCCTTCTGAATGCGTTCCAGAAGGGAGTCCGTCATGTAGCCGCCGGTCTTGCGAATGGTAGGAATGACCTCATCAAATACCCACAGTTCAAACTTTTCAGCCGCAGGAAGTTTGCTGCGAATAATTAGCCGATAAACGTCTCCTTCCGGGATGAAGTTGATACTCTGAACTTTCCCGCTGATAGGGGTAGAACGTTTCGTTATAGCCCTGCAATGGTCGTTGACCGCCTTGTTCGGGTTGGTGTAACCGAGTGCCTTTGCAACATCTGCCGCACAGAACAGAACTTTTTCTCCTTCGAGGATCGTTCTTACCTCACCAAACTGTTCATTCTTGAAGATTTCGATTTTGTTATCCATGACTGGCTTCCTTTCCGGCATCAGATGTGCCACTTTGATTTTTGAGGGTTGAAACGGGATTGCAGCAGTAGGGACACTCCGCAAACACGCAGGACTGATATTTCCAGAAGGGACGATGAAAGCGGCAGCTTCGGCACTCAGGGAGAATGCCATCCACACCGCTGTCATAATGCTCAAAGCCGGGTGTGGTCTGCATCAGCAATTCCAGTGCTTGCAGATCACCGGCTGTCATGCGTTTCATGCTTAAAAACTCCTTTCCTTCGCCGCATCGCCAGCAAATATTCCGGCTTTTGGGCAACAAAAAAAGAGGGTTTGCTTCTTACTCCAAATTGGAGAAGAAACAAACCCTCTTCGTTTACGATGTAGTTCAGATGATTTCTCGGATGGTATGAATGACACCGAGCAGCAGCCCGATGAAGAAGGCAAGTCCTCCGATAAGACCGCCTATGATTAAGTTCAATGCGAAGATGCCGACTGAGCCGGAGATACCGTAGCCGCTGGGAACGAGCCAGAGGCACATCTTCCGGATGCCGAATGGCAAGCCGACGCAGATCCACATAAGGAAGTAGTCACATACGCCGTCAGGCATATAGATCGGCTTGAGAAATGACGCGAGGCAGAACGCAAGCGCGATTGGAAGCAGAACCTCCTTCAAGAAGACTTTGATAGCACCCACTATATCCTCCTTCTGCCGGAAGTGTGCAGCAGCACCCTCCGGCTTGCTTGATTATTGTGAAAGTCCTTTGTTTTCGGTCAAAAAAAGAAGGGACTAAGCCAGAATGCCTTGATTTTCAAGGTCTTTCTGATTTAGTCCTATTATCGCACAATAATCTTTGACCACGATGCAGTCTACCTCTCCGCGCCTGACCGCTTCCATGAGCTTTTCAAACTCAGGCCGTTGGAAGTCCGTGCCGGTCTGCCCGTTATCGCAAAACAGCCCATACAGAGTGAGCGTCGGGTCATTTTCGACGAACCGCAGCAGGAGGTTTTTCTGTCCCTCGATGGTATCCGCGCCGGGTTTGCCGCTGTCTTCCACGGAAAGGCGGGCATAGGCGGCAGCGCGGTATTGCTTCTGTGCCTGTGCGGGAGCCTCCGCTGCCGGAATGACCGGATTTGTCTTTCGTTTGGTTCTTGCCACTTATACCACCTCTCTGATTTGTGACCGGCGCAGGATATCCGTCTGCCACGCAAATTCATCCGCGAAGCGGAAGCGGACTTCCACGCGGTTGTCCTTATAAATAAGGATGCGGTCGATCAGCGCCACGACGATGCTACGCTCCAATTCCGTAATGTTCAAATGCTCCCGAAACTGCGCCATCCACTCCCGGTGTTCGCCGCCGTGCTCTTTGATCTGCGTGATGGTCTCCTGCAAGGTTTCCATCTGCTTTTCGCACTCGGCGCAGCGCCCTGCGTAGTTCTGCTTGAGCCTCGCGTATTCGTCCCGGTCGATAATGCCGTCTGCAAGATTTTCATACAGCGACATGAGCAGCTTCTGAAGCCGCTCATATTCCGAGCGCTTCTTGTCAAGCTGACGCTGTACCTTCTGAGCTTCTGCGGTTCTCAAAGGGGCGGTGTCCGTCATGGCAAGAATATCGTCCAGGTCTACCACATCCAGGATATACTGCCGGAGCGTTTCCAGCACGATATCTGCAAGTGCCTCGTCACGCATCCGGTGGGGAGAACAGGATTTATCCTGCTTGTGCGCCGCACAGACATAGTAGACATATTTTTTATTGCCGGAGGGGATAGTTTTGCGCACCATGCTTGCACCACACTCGCCGCAGAACACCATGCCGCTAAAAAGCTGGACGGCGCTGTCGCCGGGGCTGCGGCGGGTATCCAGTGAGAGCGCTTTTTGCACGCTGTCAAAGTCCCGGCGTTCAATGATAGCCTCGTGTGTATCCGGAACGACCGCCCATTCATTTTCCGGCTTTGTGACACGCTTTCGCACCTTGTAGCTTGGGGTGGTCTCCTTGCCCTGAATGAGCACGCCGGTATAGACCGGATTTTTCAGGATACGAAGCACCGCATTGGCCGACCATAACGCCTGTGGGTTCGCCTTGAAGGAAGTGGCGAATTTCATGCCGAGAGATTTCTTGTATTCCATAGGCGAGAGCACCCCGTTGCGGTTCAGGCGGGCGGCAATGTCCTGCGGACTCATGCCCTCCAGCTTCCACGAAAAGATGTCCCGCACGATATCTGCGGCATATTCGTCTACGATCAGATGGTTTTTATCTGCGTCGTCCTTCAGATAGCCATACACGGCAAATGCGCCGATGTACTGGCCGCTTTTGCGCTTGACCTCAAGCTGGGTGCGGACTTTCACGGAAATATCCCGGCAGTAGGCTTCGTTTATGAGATTCTTGAACGGAATGATAAGCTCGTCCGAAGCGTTTTTCCCACCAAAGCTGTCATAGTTGTCGTTGACGGCGATGAACCGCACGCCTAAAAAGGGAAATATCTTCTCAATGTACTCGCCTGCGTCCAGATAATTTCGGCCAAAGCGCGATAGGTCTTTTACAATGATGCAGTTAGTACGCCCCGCCTTTACGTCCTCCAGCATCTTCTTGAAGCTCGGACGCTCGAAATTGGAACCTGTGAAGCCGTCGTCAATCCTGACGGCATATTCCCGAAGCTCCGGGCGGGTTCGGATGAAATTCCGCAGCAGCTCCCGCTGTCCGATAATGCTGTTGGATTCCTCTTTATCCCCGTCGTCCCTCGACAATCGGAGGTAAAGCGTGGCGTTCCAGATTTTTGTTTCCTTGCTGTTTTGCATATTGCCAGCTCCTTTCCTCCAAAATTGTACCTGCATAGTGCATAACTGTCGAGGATGTCGCGGGGTCAGCCCTTCGTGCGGATATATGCTTCCAGTCTGTCCTCCAACGAAATATCCGTATCGGCAAAGCTGACCCTGACCACATATTTTCCGTGCCGGTAGCAGTAGGGATTGCCGATCTGACGGATGAAATCCAGAATACGCTCCCGCTTGGGAAGCGCCGTGTTGACCTTCACGTCGCGGATGTCCACCAGCGCCGCAGGGTCAACGGCGCGAATATCTATGTCGGATGCCGTATATGCGTCCATGCCATACCTCCTTGCCTGGGTTATTTCATGGTTATGACTGGATAAAGAAATGTATGATTCCGGTGTAACCGGCAGCGTGGACTTCATTACGGAGCCTCCATTTCTTCCGGGATATAGAGGCCGAGGCTGATTTGGAGGGCTTCATTGACGCCGTCCATCTGTTTGCGGTTGACGCGCCCGATATAGCGCACCACGCGGCGTTTGTCGATGGTTTTGATCTGCTCCAGAAGAACGACGGATGCACCGTCCATGCCCTTCACGGAGGAAAGCAGATAGTGCGTGGGCTGATGTGGTTTCTTGCCTCTGCGGGCGGTCAGAGGGGCTACAATGAGGGTCGGGCAATAGAAGTTGCCGGTGTTGTTTTGCAGCAGAAGAACAGGGCGTGTGCCGCCCTGTTCTGAGCCGATATAGGGATTTAAGTTCGCCAGATAGATATCGCCGCGGCGATATGTCCAGTTCTCCTTCAAGGGCAAGGACTCCTTTCTGTTTTGGTATGTACAGCCCTAATTTGTCCTCGACACCCCAGAGCCGTGGGAAATCATCAGGCGGCGGCTGGTTGCACCGCTCCATGGGATTTGAACCCCTCCGAGGATCGCTCCGAGCTGCCCCCATTGCGTGAAGAAGCTGTGGCTGGACAGAAGTATCGTTAGCCCTGCATACGGTCATGGCCGGATTGGGAACCACCCGATTTTTGCAGTCGGTTTTATCGCTCGTTCACGAAAGCTGCGCTGATTGAATGTTGTCCGCGCTCGTGAAGGTCGTGGCGCACCGCTGTGCTGGCTTGTGCTCTCGCACATATGCAGGAATGTACCTGATGAATGACTATGAACTTTTCAAGGAACAGTCAGCTTTCGCTGTGATTCTATTTTAAGAAATCTGCACTCTGAATGGAACGTACCATTGGGAACATCACTAACACCAATGGGAACACGGCCTATAACTTTGCTTGGAAGTGCTCCAAGTCTTCAATCAGATGCTGTATGTTTTCTTTCAGATGGGCAGCATCCAGAACTTCGTGGCACTTGCCCAGAATCAGGTAATCCAGAGACGTCCCAAATATCTCAGAGAGCTGAATCAGCAAATCGACAGAGCAGCCCTTTTTACCGGATTCGATGCGGCTGATGTAGCCGTGGGAGACATTCAGCAGTTCAGCCAATTCTATCTGGTCGAGTTTCTTCGCTAGGCGCAGCTCACGAATCCGCGCTCCGCTGGCCTTCGTGTTGTAATACATAAAAACCTCCGTGAATTTGAAATGTGGGAATTTCAAATCCACGGAGGCGGAGAACGGCAATGAAGCCCTAAAGGCGCAGAAAAGCCCGCAGCATGATTGCTGCGGGCAGAATGGGGCGATATGAAGTTGTGGTGGGGCGGCGCATCCGGAAGAGGCCGCAGAGCATACGGGGCGCTTACAACCGCGCTCCGTAAAAATGAAAATAAGAGTCCCGGCAGGAGCCATGCCCCTGCCGGCATACAGCCGCCCATAAAGATCACCCGTCCGGTTCCATTCCGGCTTGTTCAGCCGGTAATGGGATCATACCAGACGGGTAATCTCAGCCAGAGCCTTATTTCAGCCTTATTTTTGCAGCAGTTTTGCCGCAAAAAAGCCGCACGAGCACCCTCACCAGCGCCGCACGGGAGACGCACGGGCGCTTTATGTTCTCTCCCATAATTGCTGCGCAGATTCGATCTGTTCTTCGCTTATGTAGGCTTTCGCAGTTTGCAGGAAGCTTTTTGCCAGCTCAGCGCCGCCTCTATGGTACATGATAAGAATCATGTCGGTGTTCAACTCGCTGTCATAAGGATCAAGGCTCATCGCATCAACCACCGCACGGTGCGCCGCACAATAAGCTCCCTGTTCCATCTTGCGCTCAATGTAACACTTGATAATCCGAAGAAAGATGTTGTGATAATATGCCGTTTTAGGCATCAGCCAATGCTGATAGGAGATTTTAGAAAACAAATCACCGCGATATAATTCGACGGCTCCCTGATAAAGCTCGGATTGCGCCTTTGGATTTGCCTCCGCTTCCATACGACGGCAGTTATCCTCAAAACGGTCAAAATCTGTATAGACGTTATACTCTGGATTGATGACAAACGTTCCATGACGGCCAATGATCAAATCTTCTAGATCAATAATGCTTAGAATACGTCGGAGACGGTAGGCAATATTGCTGACGGAACGATACGGATTGTCCATCACATCACCCGGCCAGAGCGCTTCCGCCAATCGCTCGATCTTTAATGCCCGTTTCATATTCGTGATAATAAGGGCAAAGAGGTTCAAGCAAAGATCGGAAGAGATATCTTCTTCCGTAAGCGTGCCTTTCGCGTTCCTGATCTCCAAATCACCAAGGCAGTTCACATAGACGTCGCGGTCGCTGTACTTTGACGCCCGCTGTGCCGCTGCAATGGACTGGCTCAGCTTGATTTCATTCAGCTCCACAACGACCGCATAGGAGATGATGAACAGGAATGTCGGATCATCCTGAAAGCGTGTCGGGTCGTCTACCGCGATATACCCCTGATTGATGCGTTTGGAGAACGGCGCTGCCAGTACGGATTTCACACCGTAGTGCTGGAAGAATTGATATTCATCCGGGTATGTATCTTTGATTGCTTCCATATCCGGTATGACAATAGGCCAGTTCAGCGACAGAAATTCACACCATCGCGGGAAGCTCTCTACGGCAAGATACTGGAGCATGTCCTTCTGGTGCTCTACACCCTCTGCACACCATTCATAGGTAAGCAGACCAATTTTCAAATCCCAGTCCGCTTCCACAACGGAAGCTCTGGCCGCACCGTAAAACTCCGCTGCGCCTTGCAGCAGGCCGTTGATGATATCTTCTGAATCTTCTAAGCTGCGCAGCCGTTCTTCCAGAAGTCCAAGTGCTGTCTGGAAATCTTGGGACGCTGCGCGATTGTTGTTCTCTGTGCTGTTCATGGCTGCGCTCCTTTCTACAAATCAAAAAAACTGCCTGATTCTCCAATCAAGCAGCCTTCTTTCGCAGCATCTACCGCCGGTAGTGCTGCGCTATTATTTGTCCGTAAGGGTACGCCTCCATGCGTAGGGTCTATTCCGCTCTGCGATAACGCTGTCCAATTTCATGCACTGGCCTGATCTTGCACAGCAAACCGCCGGTAGCGCAGAGGCGCGCCGTCCAAGCAAATAATAAGGCTGACATGGCTGTGCGGATTTTATGATCTTTTGGCTGTATCGGTGACAGAATGGCGTGTGCCTATCGGAGCAGCCCCTTTACGATGGCATGAATATTCTGTAGCTGTTCAGGACTCAGTTTCTGCATATCCTGAAAAACGGCTCTGAGCTGTTCGGGATATTCATTCCCATCGTCAAAGAAGTCCCTTGCGGTTATATCAAGATAATCGCAGATGTAGAAGAAGCCACTTAACGACGGCATAGACTTCCCGGTCTCAATATTGTTGATATAACCCGGATTCTGACCCATTGAAAGGCTCATGTCACGAGCCGAAACGCCCTTTTGCGTTCTCAATTTGGCCAGTCTCAGGGAGAACTCCTTGTCTGTCATCACTTCACCTCCACATATTATATTTTAGCCCATACAGACGCTATTCTCGTTTGAATATAGCCCTTGTTTGTGCGAATGTATGGTTTTATAAATGCTATCATATGCGGAGATATTGGATTTATAATGTAATAGAAAAAGGACTCTCGATTGGGGCATATAGTCCGCAATGAGAGTCCTTCTGAAATATTCAACTGTATCAGTTGGTGTGAATAATGAAGCCGGAGAAACCTGAGTAAGTGGTTGGCCTAATGCTACTCATATTTGAATTGTCGTGTTGCTTTTCCGGCGCATACGGGACATCCACATTTCTGCTTTCCGGTTCGGGAGTAGATGGCCGTTTTCCAAACATGCCCTTCAGCGCATTTCCACCATACCCGCTTGTGACTTCCCGGCGTTACCATTTCTGGAGTCAGACCGCTGTTCAGCGTGCTATCCCATTGCGCGGCGATTTTCGGATGAAGCGTAGCAAGATCATTGAAACCGGCCAGAACGCGCCTGCCCGTACAATATGGGCAGGCGGAGCGTTCCACGGCTCTGGATGCAATTACTGCCTGCCATTCATGTCCAAGCGCACATCGCCACCAGACCTTTTTGTTGCTGTAAGGCGTTACGTTATCCGGTCTCAAGCTGCCGTTGCGTTCAGCATCCCACTCCACAGCGAGATCAGGAAAGAGGGTGGACAGGTCATTCTCGCCAGACACGGCAGTTTTCCCGCTACAAATTGGACACCCAGCACCTCTGTTCCGGCTCAGGATACTCGCACGCCACGAATGTCCATTCTCACATTTCCACCAGACATATTTTCCGCTTCCGGCCAGTACTTCGGTGGGCTTCAATTCGCCGTTCTTTTCCATATCCCACTGTGCAGCCAACGCAGGATTTACCGTGGCAAGGTCGTTTCTGCCAACCCACAGAACACGCCCTGTGCAGTATGGGCATTTTGAACCGTCCGACCTGCTTCGCACCTGTGCCTGCCATGAATGTCCAGCGTCGCATCTCCACCACACCTTCTGATGACTGCCCTTATGTATGGTATCCGGCGTCAGCGGGGCATTTTTGTTCCAGTCCCACTCTTGCAGGAGATACATTCTGTCCTGTTGCTCACAGAGGTGTTTAAGAGAATATTCCGGTTTCATTCGAGTACCTCAAATTGCCTGCGTAGCTTCACTTGGCTCTGTTCTCATCTCCGGTTGAAGATTTACAGTCAGTTCGCCGTTTTCTGTCTTGCTGACGTGGAATTTTATGGGATTTCCTTTTGCCCATTGCGGGTCAGCAGCCGCCTTTTTAGACCATTTCTCATAGAAGCGCACCAACTCGTTGCCCAAAAGAGCATCGGCCTTCCGCCTGACCTCTGCGGCCTCGGCCAGTGTCTTATAGGTACCAAGGAAATACTGCTTCTTCTGAAATACCAGTTTGGCTACATACCGGCCCTGAATAAAGTAAACGCCGCGAACGCCGGTTGTGTTGTTTTTCGGAATCGTATTACTTTTCCATGCATCAATGCTGGTGCCATCCACATGAGTGAGAAAACCGGCTAACGCCTTATCGTGTTCCCGTTTCTTACAGCCGCAGCTCTGCTGTCCGCAATACATCAGGTTGTTGTAGGAAACATCGGTTTCATTGCCGCAGTCACAGTGGCAATGCCAGATTACGAAGCCCTTTGCATCGCGCTTTTTTGTGGAGTATTGCGCAGTCAACCGTCCAAAGCGTTGCCCGGTAATGTCAGAAGAAGCATAGTTTTTCACATTTTTGCAGCCGCAATTTGTTTTACGCCCGGATACCAGCTCGCTGGCCGTTGCTTCACAGGTGTAACCGCAGCTGCACAGACATGTCCAGTACGCTCCCATCCTGGTGCGCTTTCGGCTTTTGCCCACAACCCTCAATTCGCCAAAGGTCTTGCCAAGCAGGTCGTATGCCGTTGCCTGCTGCGCCCGTTCTCGCCGCAGGCAGCCGCAGCTGAGGGAACCTCCGCTTTTGAGGGAGCGCTCCAGCACATATCGTTCCGTGCCGCAGTCACAGCGGCAGAGATGTTTCTTTTCGCCTTGTGCCGTAGTGACAACCTTGTCCAGTAATGTCCAGCGCCCGAAGCGCTGACCTTTTTTCAGCCCATTTTCTTCTGATTTCATGTATTCATATTATCCTCGCCGGAGAATACGCCCTGCTTGAAAAGCTCATAGTAGCAGTTTTCACAGAGCTGCCCCTGTCCTTGAACGTAATATTTTCGCTTGGAGATCGGCGTGTTTTTCGGAACGTTGGTCAAACGCCAGCACAGGACGCAGCGCTCCATCTGCTTTCTTCGGGAGCCGCTTGCTTTCGTGCGCCAGTCGCTCTGTTTGCGCATGTTGATATTGTCTGCCATACTCGCCCTCACTTTTCCATCTGCGTTGGGGCTGGAGAAGGAGAGATTATCTTGATCCGGTTGCAGAACACGGTCACGCGCGTCCTGCCGCCCTTGGTGCAGGTATAGAGAACGAGATCATAGCCGCTGTTCTGTACGGCGTCCACCTCGCTGGGGTTCAGCGTCTCGATCTTTTCAATGGAGTAGGTATTGATTACGCCCTCCATATCCGTAAAGATCACGGCATTGCCCGTCTGCAAGTCCTTCAGCCGTCCAAAGTGGTTCTGGTAGTTATGGGCGGCAATGACCAGATCATCCGTCCGGGAGGAACCGAACTGGCGGCATGGAGCGATCTTCAAGCGGTTATAGTCCCATTCCGACATGACCGGCAGCTTCAATTCCAGCGCGGGTATTTCCACATACCCCACATACGCATAGCCGTCCAGCTCGACTACCGGCATTTCCGGGTCAAGGGGTGTGGCGGAGGACGTGGGCGTGGTTCCGGGTATTTCCGTCCCGGCCGGCGTTGGCTCGCGGGTCGCCTGTGCGTCGATCACCGCCTCGACGTTTGCCAGCAGGCTCTCGGCTTCCTGCCCGGCTTGTACGTCCTCCTGACGGTTATGGAAGAAAAGGAGCAGTGCCGAAAGGATCAGCACTGCTCCCACTGCTAACATGGCAATGCCCGTTTTCTTAGGCATTTTTCCGTTTCTTCTTACCCAGCACGACCGCCCCGCCGAGAATCAGGACAAGTCCCGCGCCGCCAAGCACCCAGATGGGCCAGTTGAGCTGACCGGTCTGAATCAGTGTGCGGCTGTTGGTAATGGTCACAACGCCGTTATTGACGCTGTAATATGGTGTGTAGCCCCTGGGGATATTCGTTTCAATGACCTGCCAGTTGCCGTATGCATTCAGGTCTTTCCATGAATAGCTCCAGTTGTTCCATGCGCCAAGGCGGACGGAATCATACGCCACATCGCCGTTGTAGAGCGTAACAGTTACGGAATCGGGACGTTCCTTGAGATTATCGTTGCTCCAGACCTTCCGCACCGTGATATCCAGAGGCTCGCTGGGTGTGGGAGGTGTGGGCGGCGTAGGAGGCGGAGTGGGTGTATCCTTAGTGTTGGTGATGATCGTGGTATTGCCCTCTGTCTTGTAGCTCACCGTGTATCCGCTTGGTACGCGGGCTTCCTCGACCGTCCAGACATGGCCCTCTACCAGCTTGTCAAAGGTGTATGTCCAGCCGTTTTTGGCATTCAGAACCTCGGATTTTTCCACCTTGCCGTCCCGGAGCAGGTTGACGGTCACGCTGTCATTGGGGTGATTGCTGTTGCCGTCCGACCAAATCTTACGGACGGTGAGCTGGCTTTCCTGATAGGCTTCCACATGGAAAATCCAGTCCACCTCACCCACGCGGTTGGCGTATTCGTTGCCAAGGTCAGCGGGAACGGCCAGCTCCACTTTCAGAGTGGCCGTTTCGCCGGTGCGGAAGGTGCCGAGTAGCTTATTGCTTTTCAGTCCATCCAGCTGGTCAGGAGAAGCGTCATAGATCAGCTCTGTGCCGTTCCAGACCTTCATGGAGAGCTTGGACAGAAAATCCGTCATGGTAGCAACGGTTTCGTCGCGCTGCCCCGGAATATTGGCCTGATCCTTGCCGTCCGTGTTTTCAAACGTCTCGCTGTAGGTAAGGGGATTATCCGTTTCGTCGTGCGCCTCGGCTCTCATGTAGAGATTCACGAAGTCGCAGTCGGTCGCAGAGTTGGTGAAGGTGATGGTCTCCGTTACGGTATCACCGGGCATAACGTTCTTAAAGTTGTTGAACAGATCGGTCTCCGTGTATTCGCTGCCAGGCTGGAAATCAAAACCCTTTGAGAAGCCTTCAAACGTAATGGAGGGAGACGCTGCAAAGGCCGTTAGCGACATGCTCATCACCACGAGCAGCATCAGCACAAGGGATGTGATTGCTTTGAATGACTTTTTCATGATTTCCACCCCCTTAGTTACCAGTCGGAACGACCAGATTGCCGTTTACGTCGATTGAGAAGTCTTCACCCCAAGCAGCCCTAACGGCAGCTCCCGGAACGCTCTGGATGGCCTCGGCCATCACGTCAACAGCCTGCTTGCCGCCATCCGTATCCATGTAGGAGCCGATCAGCGTCATGCTGTCTGTCAGGTTGGTTTCCGGCTTCTGATTCGGTGCGACGGGTTTTGTGTAGTAGTAATAATCGCCATACTTCACCCAGCCTGTGCCCAGCGTAAAGGTGGGGAGGGATGCGGTGCCGCCAATGTGCTGCCCCTGGTCGTTTGTGCGGTAAGTCACCAGCTTGACGCGGATAAAAGCATCGATTGTGCCGGTATTCTTCACGTTGACATTGGATTTCACGCCCGTGCTGCCGTTAAACGTTTCCATCACTTCGCAAGTCACCTTGGTGGGAAGGAATTTGTTCTGAATTGGCGCGTCTTTTGTGCTCAGCCATGCAAGCGTGCCGCCGATGGCCAGCGCCAGAAGGAGTACGGTCGCAATTACCATGGTCGTCAGGCGGCCAGTACGGAGCGCTTTCCCGTGTGCCGGAGCTGCTGCCTTGCGGTGCTTGCCTTCATATCTGCCTCTATACATCTTCATTCCCTCCTTCCTCAGTGATTCGTGCCGAAGATGTTCCGAACAACCTCACTGAAACCATTCAGCCACTGATTGTTGTTCTTCGTGTTGACGCAGGTAATGCTGCCGGTGGGATTCTGTGCTGTCAGCGCAGCGCTGCCGCCGTTATTGGCAGAATAGCGCCAGCTCCAGCCGGCGTTCTCACTGATGGTGTAAGTACCGATGGGCAATTCAACAAGCGTTTCCGTGCTGTTGCCCCATACAGTCACTTCGGAATACTTCACGCCGTCCTTGTAAACATCGAACACATAGGACTCATCGTCCGCGCCGCCCTGTTTGGTAATGCGCAGCGTGCAGGTCTTGATGTGGATCAGGAACGCGGGATTGCCGGAAGTGATTTCATTGTTCCACTTACAGCCATCCACGGTACAAGTCTCATGCAGGAAGGTTGTGTAGCTGGTTACATCATCGGTACCGATATTGACGGTTGCTTTGACGGGGAGATCCTGCTTGGTGTATTTACCGTTATCCAGCTTGGCTTCATCCGGCGTGTAGGTGATATCCAACGTCGGCTTTGTGCCGATCATTTGAACACCATCGTCCGTTGAATACTTGCCTCCGTTTTTCCACTTTTCAGAATTGGCAACATAATTGCTGCTGTAATCGTTGTTTGCGGGCACGGTCTCGCCGTAGTAGGCGGTGGAATCCTTGAATGTCAGCTCCGGTTTGAAGACGTTGATGTTGGCAGCAGGGGTGTTTTCACCGGATTTTTCCGTTGCCGGTGTGCCCGCGCTGCCCGTTGAACCGGTAGTTTTGGGCGTTACGGTGACTTTGATGGTATAGGTCGTGTCTTCGGTCAGATTATCAAGCTTGTCAGAAATGACATTGCCGTCTTTGTCCTTGACCGCAACGGTGATATCGACGTACTCGGCCTGCCAGGGATCAAGGCCGTAAGGTTTATCGGTGTCGGCTGCCTTGCTGAGATCAAGCTTTACATCGCCAACGCTGATTTCAGAGCCATCCTTGAGCTGATCGGCGGTGACTTCGCCCTTGAGGTAGACATTTTTGTCCTTGGCCGTGACGGTCACGTCCTTGATGGGGACGTTGACAGTGGGTCTATCAAAGGTCAGGAGCGGATTTTCAGCAGAACCATTCTCATAGATACCGGCACTGGTGTTGGTGTACACTTCGTTGCCTCCCAGGAAGCCCGCCTTGGGCTGTACCTTGAAGCTGATGACCAGCTTGTGGCCGCGATAGGTGACGCTGTCGCCCTCGGTGACGGTACCGACGTAGTTCTCAGAGAAGTTAAAGCCGGTGACGTTCACCTGATCGCCGCTGATAGATGCCGTCGCGCCCATTGTGCTGTTGTTATTGCTCCAGGTGTAGTCGTCGTTAGCGTTCTTTCCGGTGCAGGCATAGGTCTCCACTGTGATATTCGCCGCCGTCGTTCCAGCCGGGAGCGTGAACTGCGGGGAGATGATGTCCTTCACAACAGCATCGGAGGTCAGAGTGGAAGTCGTACCGCCGGTTTCGATCTGGTCGGAAATCTGCTGGAAGATGCTGTTCAGCGTTCCAGCATCCGCAGCGGAAAGATAATAACTGGGAGACTGCGGATACTGCGTGTTGGAAGACACACGCTGCATGAACCAGTTGGCTTTCTCCGTTTCGTTTCCGTTCTGATTGCCTGCGCTGGTCGCGTCCGCGCCGGGGAATATGCCAATGCTGTATACTGTTGCTCCATAGGTGTTTTTTGCAGTCCCAGCCTGAGTAATCGCACTGTTCGCCGTATTTGAATCATAACCTTTCCAACCAGGAACACCATCCGAAAAAACGATTACGACACGATTCCGCTTTTCTCCCTCTGCTATGGGATTTGCACCGAAAATCCCGTTACCCATCTCCAGTCCAAGATTTGTAAGCGTTCCGCCTTCCGCAGAAAGAGCTCCGACGGAAGCACTGACATTGCCAACTCCCGTGGAGGTGTTCATATCCTGAAAGGCGTTCCCATATTGCCCTTGTGCGGCACTTCCGTATTTATATTGATTGCTGCCTACAAAAACCTCTGTATTGCCGTAATTATAATTGGTGCCGTTATAGTATTGTCCACTCGCAAAGCCAACCACGGCAATACGGTGATTGACATTATCGGCAGGGGTACTGATGTCGCCATCTGCACCTGCCGCCTTTGCCGCGACGGCATTGGCGAATGTAGTTGCTGCATTCTTTAGAGCATTCAGCCTCGTGCCGCCAGCACTACTGCTATAATCCCTGCGATAAAACTGCGTGTCAGGACTGCTCCCATCCCCCAACGACTCTTCTATAACCGTTGTGACTCCATTCAGAGTATAGGAATAGGTGTACTTCTTTACGGACTGATAGAGAGGAGCATATTGCCCAAAGTTTGGAATGCTACTGTCTCCGGTCGTATAGAGGATTTGCTGACCATCCATCGTATACCAGTATTCATCAGCGGAAAAGACATGTCCTTCGCTCCTCACTGCGACGGACTTATACTCTCCTGAAACCAGACAGTACAGGCTGTTTTGATTATCATAGTATTTCCTGTTGCTCCAGCCGGAAATAGCGGTATATACCATCTTCTGTTCTACGGAAACGGCAATATACTCGTTATTATTCAGCTTGTGCCACAGGTTCTCGCTGCCACCATTGTGCCTGAGCGGATAATACTCGTCATTATGATAGTTGCGACTGTTATATCCCCCGGTTCGGTATGCCGTGTATGTATAGCCACCTATCGGATCGTTCATCGAGCCAGACTGGTCGATAACAAGAACAATATCAGTGGGGATATCCGTTTTCTGCTCCGTAATGACCTTAGAGCCGGTGGCGAAGGCTTCCAGCGTGATGGTATAGGAACCGTCAGCGTTGGCTGTCGCCGTCTTGCTGATCTTCATGCCACTGTCGGGCTCATTGTCCGCATAGGCTCTCGTGCCGGGCACGATCAGCGCGCAGAAAAGAGACAGGCACAAAAGCAGCGATAGAATCTTCGTCTTTTTCATTCTCTGCCTCCTTAATTGCCGCCGGTGACGGGTTCGCCAAAGGGCGCAACATTGGTATAGTTCACCGTAGGACGGTAAATCTCACTCTCCACGGGAGGTTCGGATTCTTCAATAACGATGGCGGGCAAGGGCGCGGGCATCAGCGAGTCCATGTACGCCTCCACCTGTGCGACCTGCTCCTCCGACAAAGACTTCAGTACATCCTCCGGGGTTGCCTTGATAATAGCCTCGATCTCCTCCAGCGTCTGGCAGGCCATAAGCCGGTCAAACAGATGGCAGGGACATTTGCAATCCTCGCCGATGCAGCCCTCTGTGCAGGTATCGATATGCTTGGAAGCATTAGATACGGGCTTCACATACAGCGGGCAGCCCTCCTTATGCGTCTCGCCCTCGGCTGCGCCGCAGGTGCATTCCTTGGGAGCCTCAGTCTCGGCAGGCTTCTCCGTTTCCGCAGGCTTTTCCGTCTCGGAAGGCTTCTCGGTTTCGGAGGGCAGGGGGGTCTCCGTCGGCTTGGGTTCCTCTGTGGGTGTTGGCGTTTCCGTTACCTCCGGCGTGGGAGTCTGGGTTTCTTCCGTGACCGTAATCTCGCCGTTTGTAGCGGCCTGATCGGTAGAAAGCGCCAGCGTGCCGGGAAGCACTACTCCGATAACCAACACAAGGCTGACAATCAGTGCGAATCCTTTTTTGTTCTTCATAGCGCTGCCTCCTTACGAATTGGGCCAACCCTTGGCGTCCATAACGGTATCGCCGTTGTTGGCGGTCTGCACGGCCTGGGCGGAAACATCCACCGTTGCCGTGGCGTTCTGGTACTCGTTGCCCATGTCGGGCTTAAATGTTACAGCGGTGAAGATGGGCGCGGTGATTTCTCCGGGCTTCAGGGGCTTGGAATAATAATAGTAGCCGTCCTTTTCCGTCCAGTCGGCGGTGTTGAGCGTCAGCTCCACCAGACCGGTATCCGGCGTACCCTCGCCCTGAAGCTTGATATTCTTCTCCACTTTTACCCGTACCCATGCGTCGGACGCTCCGGTGTTTTTCACCTCCGCAATCTTGGTGACGGTGGTGTTGGGCATCACTCCGCTCAGATTTTCAAAGGGCTTGGTTTTTTCGTCATCCGCCCATTCCTGCACTGCGATCTCCACGCCGCCGGTGGTGATGACATTGTGCGCCTTACCTTCTGCGGTAAAGAACGCAATGGTTCCGGCGGCGAACGTGGCAATGCAGATGGCCAGCACCGACAGAATCAAAATTTTTCGCTTCATAGTCCTTACTCCTCTCAAGCTGTATTTGCAAACCTCCGCTCCGGAATTTGATAACGAAGTTGCATGGTCTTGTCAGACCATATGAGAACATCCGGTCTTGCCGGGTGCTCTCATATGGCCTGTACCCCGAAGGGTACAGACCACATAGGTGGAGGGGAATAGCACAGCCAATTGCAAAGCTGTGCTAAAGTGAATTACGCATCAAATGCGGCAAAAGCTGCTTCCCAAGTATCAAAGCCATCAGCCTGAATCGCTTCTGCCTTAACGGTAATAGTTCCGAAGGTCTGACCATTCTCAATGGCAGCGGGAATCTTCACCTGATTGAACATCGCAGTAGTATCAGCACCGGAAGCCAGAGTTCCGTCATACTTCAGAATGAATTTAGCACTGAAATTGCCCATCTCGAAAGGAGTGCCAGTCGTAACGCCCACAATGCTCCAGCCTTCACCAAGCGCATCAACGAGAAGCATCAGAGACTGTTCATAACCCTGATTGGGATAGGCAATACCGAAATTGGGGAAATACGCAGCGCACATATTCATCCAGTTTTCAACGTTAACAGTCGCACGAATATAGGCGGCGTTCTGGCCAACGTTATGGACAATCGGGTCTTTGGTCACGACAGCACCGGGATAAACGTTATATTCGTTGCTGGCAACACGATCGCCCTCGGGATCATTGACGTTGGTTTCATCAAGCTTAATCTTGACATCGCCCATCGTGAATGTATTTGTGGCAGTCTTGGTGTCGGTGAAGTAGGCCAGAGATGCGCCTACGATGGCGATTGCGACCAGTGCGACGCACAGGAAAATCGCGGTCAGTTTCTTCTTCATGTACTCAGTCTCCTTAAATAAGTATTTGGTATCTTGTCTGCGCCCGCGCGCAGAGGGTTACTTGTTTGCGATGTTGTTCCAAGCCTCAGAAGCGCTAAAGGTCTCAGTAGCGTTCTTATGGAGCTGAGAGGCGTAGGCCGTGATCGTCAGGGTGGGCTTTACAGCGCCTTCTGCATCCAGAGCGTTCATCTGCTCCTTGGTAACAGAACCCTTAACAGTGACCTGATCGTCCTTCAGAACGCTGTAAGGTGTGCCGATCTGATTGGTGGTGCCATCAACAACACGGTAGTAGACCGTATCGACACCATCGAGCTTCGTCCAGCCGTCAGCGATAACATACTCAAGGTAGGTATCGAAGCTTGCGGACTTATCCAGCTTCACAAACAGGTAGCACTCTTCGGAGCCAGCCAGAACAGTCGCCTTGGGGTTCTTGCTGATGGTGTAGCCCGGAATCATTTTGTACTCCGTGCCGGTGGTCTCTTTCAGCTCAACCTTGATGTCGCTGGTGGTAAAGGTATTCGTTACCACATCAGACTTCGCGGTCAGCCATGCCAACGTACCTGCTACAACGCCAACGACCAGTAGAGTCAGCGCCAGAAACAATGCCAAACCTTTCTTCTTCATGTCGTTTTCCTCCTTTCCTCGGGTATTTGCGATGAGGATTTATTTCAACAGATGTCGAAATCGGTGTTTCTCGCATCTGTTGGAATCATAAGAGATTAGTTGAAAGCAGCCCAGGCAGCTTCTGCGTTAGCAAAGCCGTCAGCCTGAATGGCGTAAGCATTGACGGTGATGGTCATGCCCTCGATGGTTGCAAGCTGCTCATTCGTGATAGTGCCTGGAACGGTGATGGAATCAAACAGAGCGTCCAGAGCGACATCAGCAGTGGGAGCGCCAACAGTCTCTTTGTACCAGAACTCATAGGTGCGGGTGTCTGCGGTCGCATCCTTGGTGTTGCCCTTGTAGACCCAGTTCGCAGCATCATAGCCGTTGAAGATGCTGGTCAGATCTGCGCCGGTGGGAGCAAAGATAGCATCCAGAGCACTGGCCTTGGAGAAGGTGACAGTCATCTTGATGTAGCTGGCTTCACTGCCGTTCAGAACGGTGACCATGGGGTCTTTGTTGTAGGTGTGACCCGGCAGCAGCTTGTAGCTGTTGGCCTTGACACGATCAGCGCCGTCAACCAGAGAGCCGTCAGTATTCGCCTTGGCCTCGTCCAGCTTGATTGCTACGGAGCCGACGCTGAATGTGTTGACGACTTCATCGTTGGAAGTCAGGAACGCCATTGTTCCCAGCACCGAGGCGGTAACAAGCAACACCGCACAGAGGGTCAGGAGCAGAGCCTTGCTTCTTGTTTTCATCACGAAAACCTCCTAAAAAATTGTTATATAGGGAGCCTTGCGGCATTGCCCTTGAATCAATGAAGCGCTTACTGCGCATCCCGTTCCGCTTCCCGTTTTATCAGCTCCTGCCGGAGCGCATCAGCGGCAGCTTTGTCAAAGCGGCCTGCCTCGACGACCTGCTGAATGGCTTCCACCTCGTCGTCTGTGAGCAGGTTATCGGTTTTCCGACGAATCTCGTCGGTCAGGCTTTCACCGGCAGGTTCTTCCGGGGCGGCATCGACCGCAGCGGCCTTGTGCGCCGCGGCATGAGCGCCTTTCTTGCGCCGGGAAGACTTTTTCTTTTTGTTCTCGTCCTTGTCTTTGTCGTCTGCAAAAATGTCGGGAATGAACACAAGCAGCAGCAGGACAGCGCCCGCCGATATGGCAATGTACATTCCGGGCGGGTGCTGGATATAATCCGCAACATAGCCGAGATACGGAATAGAGAAGATCGGCGTGCCAATTACATTTTTATAATGTACGAGAGAACCGTCCTCGGCCTCGTTGGCATCGCCCTTTGTGCGGAAACGGATCACGGTGGGGTCTTCCTCGTCCGGGACAATACCCACGACACGGTGCGTGGCCACAGTATTCTCGTCCAGCATGAACGTGATGGGCTGCCCCTCTGTTATGGTGTAGGGGTCTACCTTTTTTACATAGATCAGCGAACCGGTGTGATAGGTCGGCTCCATAGAGCCGGACAGCACGGTGAATACCTGCAATCCCACGACCCTTGCGCCAACCAGCAGGAGCGCCAGAAACACCACCAGCGCGACCAGGATGCTGCTGATCACATTCCAGATTTTCTTAAGAGATTTGTCCATAAAGCTTCTTACTTATCCTCTTCCTCTAAAACTTCAGCCCTGACGTTTGGCACAACAAAGCTATAAATCTGTTCAAATGCCCATTGGGTCGTTTCCTCGCTGTTTTCCAGCTCGCCGTTCATAACTCTGGAGGCAAAGAACAGCATTGTGGAGAAGATCTGATGAATGAGCATGTCCATGTATGTGCCGGGCTTGAAAGACTTGCTTGCTTTTTCAATCAGCGGCTGGAAACACGCAAGATGTGTTTCGTATGCATGAGCGCGGCAGCTTGCGGAATAATAGTACCGAATGTAGAAGATACAATCGGCTGGCTTACTCAAGATAAGGTCCCAGCTCTTTTTCCAGAGGATATACGCCCGCTCTTTCCATGAGAGCCCCGGCATATGCATGATAGGAAGCGTCTTTTGCAGAAGGTTGGCAAAGTTCACATCCTCCATGTGAAGTGCTGCGCTGAGCAGGTCATCTTTGCCGGAAAAACACTTATAAATATATGCCTCGTTCAGCTTCGCTTCGGATGCAATGGCTTTGGTGGTGGTTTTCTCCATGCCATCCCGCGCTACGACGCGAACTGCGCTGTCGATGAAGACCTGCCGCATCTCTTGTACTTCCAACTGCACACCTCTTTCTGGAAAATAAGCGGGTACTTATCCTGCCTGGGAAAAGAAAGCAGAGCATCGGCACGCGCCGATTGATCTGCTGGTTTTGGCGAAAAATCATCGTGGAGTTCATCACTCGACGGACAGACGGACATTCAATCCACGATCAGAATCTTCACGTCAAACCTCCTTCATATCAAAAAAGCCTTGGGACTCGGTGCTTCGTGGAGTTCATCACTCCATCAAATCACTCCATCCAAGGCGGCAAAACACTGGAATACCTGTGCTTTTTTTCGGGCGCATGACACAAAAGCTTGACTGCGCATTTCAGAACCCTACGGCGTTCAATTTCTTCATATTGTCCCGCTTCAAAATCAGAGAAGAGTGGACATACCGATCAAGCGTGATAGTCGTTGTCGCGTGTCCCAGCACCTCCGAAAGCGACTTGATCTCAAATCCAACCTCGACAGCACGCGTCGCAAACGTGTGACGAAGCGTGTGAAAATGAACGCCCTCCAGGCCACATTCGCGGGTATATTTCTCCATTCTGTACTGCAAAGCACGCGGCTCCATATAATTTTCCGTGCCGGTTAAAACGTAAGCGGCTGAACTGTGGGGATTCATCTTCCCGCAAAGCTCAGCCGTGTAGTCTGTTATGGGAATCGTCCTGATGGAAGTATCGCTTTTGGGTGTACCGATCACGATCCTTGTCCGTGTGCTGCCGGCGGCGCTGGTATCGCGCAGCCGTTGAAGCGTGGCGTCGATACGGATCGTCTGTTCTTTTAAGGATATATTGCCCCATTGCAGCGCACAAAGCTCTCCGATCCGAACGCCTGTGAACAGCGTCAGCAGCACGCCAAACTTGCAGGTGTCCATATCATCCAGAAGATAAGAAACGAAACGCGTCTGCTCTTCGCGGGACAGCACTCGCATTTCCTTTTTCCCCGGCTTGGGGTAATTGATCTCGATAGCCGGGAATCCTCCGGTGAAAAATGTTGCTGTGTATTTCAGGATACTGTGCAGAACGACAAGCACATCATGCACGGTCTTCGGAGCCAGCTCATCCTCGAAAAGCAGCTCCTCTGTGAAGTCGTCGATCAGGCCGGTCGTCATGCCCATGGGGAAGCAGCCGCCGAGCTTCGGCTTGATGTGCTTCCGCAGAGCGGTATCATATTTAATATAGGTAGACTCCTTCACTTTGGGCTTTCGCATACGCAGCCATTCGTCACAGTAGAACGAAAAGCGATGCCGGGAGTTCGTGCTGGGAATTGGCTTCCCATTGACCAGCGCCGCTTTGCACTTGGTCACTTTTTCCTTGGCCTCCCGATAAGTCTTGCCATAGCAGAAGCCGTACTTGATTTTGCCGGAAAGCTCGTATCCTTTGATATAGCGTGCTTCCCATCTGCCGTCCTTGCGTTTGAAAATGTTTTCGCCTTTTGCCATCTTGAGAACCTCCTAATTTTTTGAAAACGTTGTGGCAACACACATTCTACCAACAGCACCAAGCTGTTCCAGACTGCGCATTTGACTGCGATAAACCGTCAGTCGAACGTGTCAGCAGCAGGAATCGGGCACATATTTGCAGGTTCACACCCGTGCCCCGATTTCTTTTTTCAAAAACTGCCGCGAATTCACCTCTTCCTATTGATTTTTACCGAGCTTAGTGCTATAATCTGGTATGAATATTATAGGGCGTAAGGGTCATGGAGTGATGAACTCCACGAAATAAGAAGCCGCGCTTGAGACGTTACACTTGGCAAGCAATGCCTGCGTTTATACAAACTTGACGAACAGGGAGATTTCCGTCACCGGAAATCTCCCTGCTGCTTGTTGGGGAAACTCTCCCAACCCCCTGATTGATCGAACGGTTCCCGTTCGGCTGCGCCCTGCGTTGCAGTGCTATTTTTCTGTTGATGCTCTCTTGTCTGCCGCTGGTCGTCGGCATCCGTGCGCAGGAGCATCTCGGCGTTGGCCTTATAAATCTGGAGCCGCTTCGCTTCGTCACGAGCCTTGGAAAGCTCTGCATAATCGAGCTTCTTCTGCACGAGCAGATCGGAATACTCCGCTTGCAGGCTCTTGACGGTGGGCAGCTTTTTCAGCGCCAGATCGTCAAACGCCTTCTTCGCTGCCTTGTGGATGGTGATGTCGCTCTCGTGCGCATCGTAATATTTTCTGGAATACCCGGCCTTGCGATAAGCAGTGTAGATATCTCTGGTTTTGGCATAGTTGATGATGTGCGTTTTCAAAACGGCGATCTCTGCCATGCGGCTCTCTGCCGCCTTTATTTTTGCCGTCAGTTCCTTCGTCCTGTTGCTTGCAGCATCCGCATAATCGGCCAGCGCATCGAAATCCGCGAAATCATGCTTCTGGATGAAGAGCAGCGTTTCAGCCATGGTTTTCAGCTTCACAACTTTCAGCTTCTGGTCGTATGCAGCGCCTTTGCCGTTGCCGATTTTGGCCTCAATCTGTGAAATCAGCGTCGGTCTCGACACCTTGGAAGGATACCTCTTTTTCCTGCGCGGCGTATGCACCCGTGTACCGAGAATCACAGCCCGCAGTTCTTCTTCCGAGTAGCCTTCGCCCAGCGACCGGAGCCGAATATTCTGCGGCTGACCGTCCCGCATGAAGGTGACATGCCTGCCGCGTTTTACGGTGTAACCGGCGGCTTCCACCAGCTTCAGAAATTCCTCAAAATCTTTCGGTTTCTTTGCAAGCGCTGCGTCAATGGCCGCACGCAGCAGATCGCGCTGACAGGGCTTTGCTTTGCCGCCCAGCCACTTGTTGTAGCTTTTGCTGTACGGCTTCGGATTCTCAATCACAGACAGCCGGTGCTCCATACAGACAAGATCGCTGATCTTCCGGACAGCTTCGGTGCTGCCCCAGAAGTTGCGAAATTTCCGCGTGCAGTCCAGCGTAGTGGAGTTCCAAATGATATGGTTGTGGATGTGCTGCTTGTCGGTGTGGGTACAGACGATAAAGGCATGGTCGCCCTTCGTGAAGCGCCTGGCAAATTCATAGCCGAGTTGGTTGGCTTCCTCCGGTGTGACCTCGCCCGGTTTGAAGGATTGCCGGATCTGATACGCAATCACATCGCTGGCCTGCTCCCGGCCGGTGAGCTGCCGGTACTGGCGCTTGGATAGAAGAAACTCGCTGTCCGCCGTCTTTGCATCACAGGCATAGGCCGAAATATATTCGCCGTCTTCCGTCTTATCCGGATTCTTTGCGTAGTCTGTCCGTTCTGTCAGGCATTGGGCAATGGTCTTGCCCTTGTTGACGTGCATGGGAATGATTCGCGTGGTCGCCATGGGCAAGACCTCCTTTGAAAAAAAGTAGCGCGGAAGCTTTTACACTCCCGCGCTTGCGTTACCAATATACTTTTTCTTTCATCCAGTCCCGCAGCAGATGAAGCTGTGCAACGAACCAAGCACCTAGCATCGGCAGTCCGTATGGTGAGAGCAGAAACGCCGCTACCAGCTCGATCACGCCGTTTTTTACATCGTGGTCGATGAAACTGAAAATGCTCACAAGGACGAGAAGCACAGACAGAACATTCAGCAGCACCGCAGAAATATGCAGGGTCAGCGTGCAGAGCCAGATCAGAAACGCGAGGACAAGCATGACCGGTGCAAGTAAAATTTTCAGAATCAATCTCATTGCCGTCAGCTCCTTTCTTTTCTGATTCTATTCTACACGAGTTGCTGTAAAGCGCAAGGATGTCAAAAGCTTTTTGAGCACAATGGTCGGAATCAGAATCCCATTATTTTATTGCAGCAAGTCGCGTTAGTATCCCATTCGCCATGTCCCAAAGCTGTTCCTGATTTTGGACGACCTGCTCCAAATCTGTATCGTAGATGCGCCCGGATTCATTCATCCGCCGCGCAATCTGATTGATGTTGTTGCTGGCATAGCGAAGAAGTGATACCATTTCTTTCAGCTCCGGCAGCTCCAACCGGACGATCATGCCGTCAATGGCGATGCGACGCAGATAGGCGCTGAGATTGGTCATGCCCGCCTGCGTCATTTTTTCTTCGATCATGCGCTTTTCCGCTTCGGATACCCAGAAGATAATCTGCACATTTCTGTTTCTGGCCATGGTCATCGCTCCTGTCCCGGCAGCTTTTTCTCTGCGGTCTTTGTCTGAATCGCCGTTTTGTTTTTCTGAATCTTCTCCAGCACGGAGGGACGTTTTGCCGGTGCAGCTTTTTCTTTTGCCAGCTCCTCGCGCACACGAGAGACAAGCAGATTGACAAGGCCGGGATTGACCTGCGATACGAGAAAATACCGGCTACGTTCATGCCCCCATTCGTCGGCATCGGTACAGACCGGAACCGTCTGCGCCCACGCCTTGTTATCACGGCTGATTCGCCCGTCGTGGTCAAACGCACGCACGGTATTGGCAAGCACATACGCCACACGCTCCATTCCAAACTGCGCTGCAACCTGTGCGGCGGCCTTGCCTGTATCGAGACAATAGTCGTGGTAGCTTTCATGGATCGCGGATTCCAGCGCGTCCCGGCAGGCCATGTTTACGCGAAAGGATTCCCGGTAGGCGGGCAGTTCATCATGCTCAATGGCATACTCTGCGCTCTGCTTATAGACAGGGATATTTGCGGTTTCAGAAGAAATTTTTTGGATATCATTACGTTCCATAATCGTCCTCCTTGTAATCTTGATTTGTACTTGTTCTTTCCGTATAATAAGAAAAACGGTGGTGGTAAAATGGCAAGCAACGATCAGCTCTGGCAGGAAGCAAAGAAGCGCTGCCGACTGGATGACGAAGATATCGCCCTCGCCAAACGGCTGGGGCTGAATCCGCGCAGCCTTATCAAGAACATTCCCAGCAAAAGCGAGCCGTGGAAGGCTCCCGTCAAAGACTGGCTCCATGAGATAGAGGCAAAGCGCAGCAAAAAGGCAGAGCAGAAGCAGCGCCGCCGCGAGAAAGAGGCAAAGGTGCAGGATAGTGCCGACAAGGAAAAGTAATTCCTCGTCGGCGCTGTTTTGTTATCTGCTTTCCTGCTCCCGCTGCTTTTCGGGCGTGTCTTGCGTCTGGCGCGTCGGTGTGTTTTTCAGCCGTGCCAGTACGGAGGGGCGCTCTGCCTTTGCAGAGATCGCAGCATCATCCGCCAACTGCTCCATGGGCGTGCGCTCGTCGATGTTCAGCTCGGCGTTGAGTTCTGCAAGCCGTGCAGATTTTACGCGCAGCTCTTCCTCTTGCGGGAAGGGCTTGCCCAGCTCCGCCTTTGCGGCCTCCATCTGTGCGGTGGTCGCATCCAGCGTGTTTCGGACATTCTGCAATCTGTCCGGCATGGCGTTCAAAACGTTGTCGATACGCGTGAGGTTGCCGCGTGCATCCTTGCCCAGCGTCACGCGATGGGTCATCTGCCCCTTTAGCGTCAGAACATAGTCTTTGCCGAAATCCTCCAGCGTAAGGGACATCTGGAATCCGCGGTAGGTGCCGACGGGCACCGGCTCCATACCCCGCACATCCTTGAACGCTTCCAAGAGCGCCGCACCGGCGTTGTCCTTATCCGTAAGATTGTCGTTTTTGACCGTCATACCGGCAAAGCCGTCCTCCGGATGTGGGTGCGCCGCCAGCGTTTTCATATCTGCCTCAAGACCGGAAATGAACCCCCTGGACTTTTCAATGTCCTCCGGGAATTTCTTCAAAAGGCTGTCCTCCAGCTTGTACTGCTGGCTCTGATGGCTGGCCTTCATCAGCTTCAATCGCGCAACGTCCACATCCAAATCCATCTTCTCTTTGATCCTCTCGTCACCGGCGCACAGCGCCTTGATCTCTGCGTAGGAAAGGGCTGTTTCGTCCACATCCTCGCAGGAGCGAACCGGGGATTTTGAGGTCATGATCTGAGAGATGAATTTCTGCTTGTTCTCCACTGTCTGCCAGAGGTAGGCGTCGAATGTGGATTCGGTGACGTAACGATAGATGTGTACTTCCTTGTTGCGGTTGCCCTGACGGATGATGCGGCCGCTGCGCTGCTCCAAATCACCGGGACGCCACGGGCAGTCAAGGTCATGGAGTGCCACGAGCCTGTCCTGCACGTTCATACCAGCGCCCATTTTGAAGGTGCTGCCCATGAGCACACGCACCTGACCGGCGCGCACTTTTGCGAACAGCTCTTTCTTTCGCGCTTCGGTATTCGCTTCATGGATGAACGCGATCTGCTCACGGGGGATGCCGCGGGCGACGAGCTTTTCCCGGATGTCGTCGTAAATCGTGAACGCCGGTTCTTCGGCTGCATCCTGCCCAACGGCAGCTTCCAGCGCGTGAAGCTCCGGGCTGTCGAGATTCCCGCCTGCGGCTTTTGCCGCTCTGGATGCAGGCATTGCCGCTTTCGGTGTGGAGAGGTCGCAGAAGACGAGCTGGGTGAGCTTATCTGCCTGTCCGTCCTTCCAGACGGAATAGATATTGTCCACGCACATATTGACCTTGCTGCCTGCCTCATCAGGCAGATCGGGATTGATGACGCGCTGGTCAAGCCCCAGCTTGCGCCCGTCCGACGTAATCTTGAGCATATTGTCGGTGCTTGCGTCCACGATTCCCGCATGGACTTTAGCGGCACGCTCGGAAAGCTCCTGCACCATGCCTTTCTGAATCTCTGTCGGCTGTGCCACGACGTTGTGATAGATGGGCGTCGGCGTGGGCAGATGAAGCTGATCCGCCGTCTTGATGTCGGCGGCTTCCTTGAATAGCTGCATCAGCTCCGGGAGGTTAAAGAATTTTGAAAACCGGGTACGCGCCCGGTAGCCGGTGCCCTCCGGGGCAAGCTCAATGGCCGTTGCAGTCTCACCAAAGGTAGAAGCCCAGCAGTCAAAATGCGTCAGGTGTTTTCTCTGGAGCATGTCGTGCTGGAGATAGCGCATCATGGTGTACAGTTCCGTCATGGAGTTTGACACCGGCGTGCCAGTCGCAAACACAATACCCTTGTTGCCGGTGATCTCATCAATATACCGGCATTTCAGGAGCATATCCGAAGACTTCTGCGCATCGGAGGTGGAAAGACCGGCAACATTGCGCATTTTTGTATAGAGGAACAGATTCTTGAACGCGTGGGCTTCGTCCACATAGAGCCGGTCTACGCCAAGCTGCTCGAAGGTGATAACATCATCCTTGCGGCCGGTGTCCTGCAATTTCTTGAGCTTCACTTCAAGACTCTTTTTCGTTTTTTCCAGACTCTTGATGGTGAAACGCTCGGCGTTGTTTGCCCTTAGCTCCATCAGGCCGTCTTCAATTTCATAAATCTGCTCTTGCAGCATCCGCTCCTGCCGTTCTCTGGAGACCGGAATACGCTCAAACTGGCTGTGTCCGATGATGACGGCATCATAATCGCCGGTGGCGATGCGGGCGCAGAACTTTTTGCGGTTTCTCGGCTCAAAGTCCTTTTTGGTAACGGCGAGGATATTGGCAGAGGGGTACAGACGCAGGAACTCCGACGCCCACTGCTCGATCAGGTGATTGGGCACCACAAACATGGGCTTGTGGCAAAGACCGAGACGCTTGCTCTCCATCGCTGCCGCGACCATCTCGAAGGTCTTGCCCGCGCCGACTTCGTGCGCAAGAAGCGTGTTGCCGCCATACAGAATGTGAGCAACGGCATTTAGCTGATGTTCCCGAAGCTGTATCTCCGGATTCATGCCGGAGAACGTAATACGCTGTCCGTTGTACTCGCGCGGACGGGTGGAATTGAAAAGCTCGTTGTACCTCTGAACCAAATCGTGCCGCCGCGTCGGGTCTTTCCATATCCATTCCTGAAAAGCGTCCTTGATGGCCTGCTGCTTCTGCTGGGCAAGCGTGGTCTCCTTGGAGTTGAGCACGCGCTTCTCTCTGCCGTCTGCATCCTCAATGGTGTCGTAAATGCGCACGTCGCGCAGATTCAGCGTGTCCTCCAGAATCTTGTAGGCATTGGCGCGTTCCGTGCCGTAGGTCATGTTGGCGTTGATGTCGCTGCGGCCTACGACGCTCTTGCCGGTGATATTCCATTCCGCGCTGAAATCCGAATAGTTGACATCAATGCTCCGGCGCACATAGAAAGCAGGCTCCAACAGCTCAAACATGAACTGCCTGATATACTCTTTGTCGATCCACGTTGCGCCGAGGCGTACTTCAATTTCCGAAGCATCCAGATCCTTGGGCTGCGCCTGTTCCAAAGCCGCAGCATTGGCGGCGTAGTTCGCAAGGCCGTCTTTGGGGAATCCGGGCGCGGCGTAGCTGCGGGCAATGCGCAGCTTCTCACGGACATCGCCGGAGAGATATTCATCCGCTGTCTGCCATTCACGCTCCACGGGGTCAAAGAAGATAACGCCGGTCAGCTCATTGACCAGCTTGTCCTGACTTTTGCCGGAGAGCTGAGCCATATAGTCCATGTCCACGCAGGCTTTTTCCGAGATGGACAGCGCCAGCGCTTCCGATGCCGTATCCACGGACGTGATGGCCTCATGGGGACGGATCGTGCGCTTTGTGAAAATGTCTGCCTTGCGCTTGAGGTTGTTTTCTTCATCCAGCACCTCCAGAGAGCAGAGCAGGAAGTATGAGCTGTCATCCGAAAATGCCAGATTGTTGGCGCGAGCGTTGATAAGGCCGTATTTCACCGTGAAAGAATCATAGAGGGTATCCAGCTCCCGCTGTGTCTGCTGGATCGCTTCATCGGAGACGAAGCCGTCCATCTGCTGCCCGATGAGCTTCTGTACGCAGTCCCGGAGCTGCACCATGCCCTTGACGCGCTCTTTTGCCGTTGCGTTCAGGTCAGGCTTGACCATGACGCTGTTTTCCCGGTAATACACCTCACCGTCCACGATGGTGTAGGAGAAGTTTTTCACATTGGGGTCTGCGGGAATCGACGTGCCGATCTTCTCGTTTTCACCGAGGTCTGGCAGCTCTGCCTCCTGATATTTACCGCCGATTTTCTGCACTGCTTCATGGAGCAGCGCTCCCAAATCTACACCGTCTATGGGGCTGACGGTATAATCCTGCTTGCCGTACTGCGTACTCTCCGAAGATGGGGTTCCGAGCACCATTTCCGGATGCTCTGCGAAGTAGCTGTTGATGGCAAAGCCGTTTTCGGACTGCCCAAGGTGAATCCAGTCCTCATCGATCTCAATGGGACGATCTCGGCGTTGCAGGAAGATGATATCCGAAACGACATCCGTACCGGCGTTGGCGCGGAACGCATTGTTGGGCAGACGGATCGCGCCCAGCAGCTCCGCCCGCTGCGCGATGTACCTGCGGACTTCGGGCGATTGCTTATCCATCGTGTAGCGAGAGGTCACGAACGCGATCACGCCGCCCGGACGCACCTGGCCGAGCGTTTTTGCAAAGAAATAGTCGTGAATGGAAAAACCGAGCTTGTTATAAGCCCGGTCATCTACCTGATATTGTCCAAACGGGACGTTGCCCACAGCGAGGTCGAAAAAGTCTTTTCTATCCGTTGTCTCAAAGCCTGCGATGGTAATGTCCGCCTTGGGGTAAAGCTGCTTGGCAATGCGCCCGGTAATGCTGTCCAGCTCCACGCCGTAGAGCTTGCTGCCCTGCATCGTTTCCGGTAGACAGCCGAAGAAGTTGCCGACGCCCATCGACGGCTCCAAAATGTTGCCGGTCTGGAAGCCCATATTGCCGACCGCTTCATAGATCGCCTTGATAACGGTGGGGCTGGTGTAGTGGGCGTTCAGCGTGGAGGCGCGGGCAGCAGCGTATTCTTCCGGGGAAAGTGTGGCGTACAGCTCTGCAAACTCGTCCGACCAGTTTGGCTTGTTCTCGTCGAAGGCATCCGCAAGACCGCCCCAGCCCACATAGCGGGAGAGGATTTCCTGCTGCTCCGGGCTGGCCTGTAAGCCCTCAAACTCCAGCTCTTGCAGGAGATGGATAGCCGCCATATTTGCCCGAAACTTTGCTTTTGCGCCGCCGACGCCGAGGGCATCATCGGTGATGTGAAAATTCTGCGCGTTGCGGTGGCTTGCCGCCTTGAAGTCAGCATAAGCGGCCTGCTCCGCAGCGGCGGCATTGGGAAAGTCCTGCCACTCGCCGTCAATGGGGATAGATACCGCAGGACGATGTGCGGGAGGCTCGTCGATCTCGGCCTGAGAGATGGCATCATCAAAATCAGGCAAAAACTCGCCCATTTCCGAAAGCGCTGCTCGACCTTCATGCTCCAGAATCAGTCTTTCTTCCTCGCTCATGGCAGGCGGTTTAGGCTCGACAGGTTCCGCAGAGGGCGGGTCATGCTCCGGCTCGTCAAAGCGCAGAGTGCGAATCTCCACATCATAGGGGAGGTTGCTTTTGTCACCGGGATATACCGCCACGGTTTCCTCGGTGTAGGCGGGTTTTGGTTCTTTTTCGGGGACAACCGTATTCTCTGCGGCGGTCTTTTCCGGCTGCGGATACCGCTCCATGAGCCGCGCGAAGCTCTCCCTGCTCTCCGCGCGGGAGATGGGATAGAAAAGCGTCGGGTCGCTGAGGGTAATATCAAAGATGCCGATGCTCTCGATGATATAGGGCTTTCCATTTTCCAGATACACCGTATCGCCTACGGAATACGGGAACTGTTCTCTCTGCGGGACAGGAGCTGTTTCGGGAACGTCTGTAACTGCTTCCTCTGGCTCATGCCAGTGGTATTGCTCCACATCCTCATCCGAAACGTGAATGAGGTCGCTGAAATCGAGATTTTCCAGCTCGTTGGTAATAATCTCTTGCAAAGAGCCGTACTGCCGGGTTTCCAGATGCTCATCATCCAGATAGCGCTCCAGCCGATAATTCACAAGGTCAATGTTCACCTGAATGGGAATCTCATCGTCTGTGACAGTGGTGTAGGCGACGCCGATCTTCGCCGGGTCGCTGAAATCCGCCTCTGAGCCGTATTCACCCCGGCAGAAGTCGGAGATCAGCCATTTTGCCCGTTCCATAAGCAATGCCGGTTCCTCGACCAGCTCACGTCCCGCTACCTCTGCGTGTGCCCGTTCGTCCGGGTAATTGCCATAGATGCGCAGATGCTTCCGTGCCTGCTGGTCGTAGATGGCTGCACCATCATATGCGAAGCCGTCGCTTTCCATCGTACCGTCCACATAGCCCTGTGCGGCTTTTTCTGCTTCTTCCAGCGTCTGATAGTCCAGTTTCTCATCAAAGCCGTTTTCAAAGTGATGATATGCCACGACCTGATACCGTGGGGCCATCCGCTCGGCATAATCATCAATCATTTCTTTGGTCAGCCATTCCGGCTTTTGAGGAAGCGCGTCATAAAGCTCCCGCATTTTGACGATCTGCGCATAGACGCTGCCCGCCCACAGGTGCTTTTCTGCGCGGTTGCCTGCTCCAAGGAAGTATTCGCAGTCTGCCCGCAAACGACCCAAAAGGCGATAGTCCGGGTTGTTTTCCAGCAGAGACTTTTCCTGTTCTGTGAAGAATTTATCTTCTCGGATGAGCTGCGCAATCCGCCGCTGTACTTTCGGCCATGTCAGTTCAACGGTTTCTGGACTTCCGGCGCGGATGATAAAGAGATTGTTGCCCTCCTTGCCGCCGTACTCGTGAGCAAGCCATGCAGCAGTTTCTTTTTCACGTCCATGCTGCTGCATATACCGCACTACAGCGTGTTTGCTTTCGACATTTCCGTTCCATGCACGGAGTGCATCGTCTATATCGTCCTGCGAGAGCGGATGCAGCAGATCATGGAGCCGCGCATAGGTTCCCTCAAAAACCTCCTGATGCAAGCGGCTGCGGAACTCTGGCATATCCGAGAACAACCGGATAAGCTCCATATCTTTTGAACCGAGAATGGCACGGCGCACGGCGGCATTGCACTCGATACCGGCGTTCTCCCGGTCAGAGTGACCGCAGGCGTTGCGATAGGCGGTATCCTCCGAAACCGCCGCCATCACCACTGGTCTGTAATGCTCCAAACGTTCCTGCAACGTAGGCTGGGGTACATCGGCGGCAGGGTCGCGGAACACCCTCGTTCCATCTGCGCCAAATTCCGCTTCATAAGCATTGATGGCGTTTTCTGCCTCATGGTCGATGGACGGGAGCGTATATGCCGTGTGTTCATGGCTGGAATCGCCAATACGCGAAATTGTTATATCATGCTTTTCCCGCAGCTTTTCAACGTATTTCTCCAAATCCTTTGCAGGAAAGCCGCACATGGTAACACGGCCAGCGCCCTCCAAATTGCGGCGCGTCAGCTCAAGGCTGAGATCATCTGCAACTGCCCGCGCATCCTCGCCATACAGCTCGAAGAAGTCCCCAACCTGATACAGCACAATTTCATCGGGGTGCGCCGCCTTTACGTCGTTATAGTCGTTATAAACCGCGTTCCGCATGGCGTCCTGCGCCATTTCCTTGTCATAGGCTGCCTGCTCATCCGGCGTAAGGTAGCGGTTCAACCGAACCAGCTCCGAGATGCGCGAAGCGACCTTGTTCCAATTCATCTGAATGTCTGCACAGCCGTTCTTTTTCAGCACAATGCCTTTGCTGCCGTGATCTTCATAGCTGCCGCTTTCTCTGGATACAGCATGGGTGCGTCCTCCGATGCCGTACTCCTTTTTCAGAAAATCGGCGCTCTCTTTGGGCGTGTGCGGTGTCTGGAAAAATTCATAGATGCGGGTTTTCCCGCCTTCAAAGCCGCTTCCATTTGCAAGAGAAGCCGCAATTTCATCTTCAGTGATAAACCGGCCAGTCTTCGGAACAACCGCCATATCGGAGTGATATTCTTTGCGCGGCAATGACAGATCTTCCAAACGTGTGAGAAGTGCCTGCGACTTGTGGTAATGGAAGCGCAGCAGCGCACGGTTTTCGCGGTAGGCGTCAAGAAATACTCTGTATTCTGCCAGAAGCCTTTCCCGAAACTCCGGATTCAGCAGATCATCCGTCAGGCGTTCCGTTTCCTCCGGGAAATTAGTGCTGTGGATATTGCCTAAGCAGGACAGATACCCCAGCGACTTCGCTTCATCTGAAAAATCATGGTAAAGATTCCAGACTGCAACGGAGATACTCAGCCGCTCATAGCGAGGAGCTTCCGTGACTTCAGGATTGGTGGCAAATGTGCCGCCGTCCAGAAGTTCCTCAACGCGCTCCGCTGCGTCCGTCCAACTGATAACCTGTGCAGAATGGAGAGGCCGTGCAACATCACCCTTTGCAATGTGGATGCCATCGTCGCCATACCATGCGGAAAACCTACCGTTTTCCGTAATCAAGCCGTTGCCGCCGTAGTAGAGATTTTTGAGGAATGCCGCTCGATCCTCTACGGGTTTTTGCTTGGAGAACTCCGCGGCGATTTTCGTGCGTGCTTCATCCGCATTACCGCCCGCGCGCAGGATGTGGTCAATATCATCCCGAGAAATGAACATAGAAAAAGCGGAGAGCATAGAATTAACGCTCTCCGCTGTGTCGATATATGCAATTTGTTCCGCTTCCGTAGGAAACAAGCTCAGTTGGTATGCCTGCGATATCGGAGGTTGCACCGGTTCCGCTTCCGGTTCAAGCGATGTTAATTGTACACCAGCTCGTTCAGAATAATCTCTTCCACCTGCGCCTTGCAACTGTTCATCAGCCCCACCCACTTCATCGGGTCGCTGGCTTTCAGCGCTTCCGTCACGCCCGCCGACTTCATCAACTCTGGCATCATCTGCTCCAGCCTCTGCCGCGCCGTCTCGTCGATCTCCCGCAGGTGCGGGAACAGCGTCTCGGACAGGATCATCTGGTTCCAAAGGATGGGGCGATGCTCCTGAAGGTAGGTCTTCCGCAGCATCCCGTACTTGCCCAAGGGCGTGCTCTCCGGTTCCTCGCTCAGCTTCAGGTCGGGAATCCGGTAATCTCCGTTCTTCGTGTAAGTCAATTCGGTCATGATTCTGGCTCCTTTCGCGCTCATAATTTCGGATGGCAACTTCTATCTGTCTGAGTACCTGCTGGCTGATCTCGCTGACCGCCGTGCCCAGCGCCGCAACCGCAGCCGGGGTGTTGAAGTCGAACACGGGCATGAAATCTTCCGGTTCCAGATAGGCTTCCGGCTCCAGTCCGCACCGGCTCATCAGCATGTAGGTAATGCTGACTTTTGCGGCATTTCGGAACTGCACCTCGGTGTTGAACTCATCATACCCGTCAAGATAGGAATCGTCAATGTTGTGGAGAATATCCCGCTTGTAATCTGCCCAATATTCTCTTGCAAGCTTTGCGGCTGCTGACTCCATCTGCTCGACAATGCCATCTTTACCGGATACACCGTAGCTCCGCTCCAGCGCGGCGGCAACGGCATCCTCATGCTCCGCGCGGAACTGCCAAAGGTGCATGGGGCGGGAGTGCTCCCGTTCGCCGGTGTCGGCCACGTCAAAGACATATCGCAGTTGTGGCTTCTGGCCGCTTGTGTCTATAAGGGCAATGCCGGTGGAGCCGCGCCGGACAAAGCGCCCCATCTTTTTGTTCCAGAAATCGTACTCGGCGCAGGCGGTCGCGTCCGGCCGCTGGGCGTGGATCATGACCTGCTCGTTATACGGATACTTGTAGAGCCGCGCCGCTGTGCGCAGGAACTGCGTCCAGCTTTTGTAGCTGCTTGTGAGCTGCCGCTCCGCTGTGTCTGCCATCTGCCTGTATTCCTGATATTTACTCGGCATAGGGCTACCTCCTTTGGGTAAAAAATTAGAGCACCCGGAATTGGGTGCTCTATGTATGAGAGATGACAGGTTCTTAATATGTTTTCGCGTGAAGCTTGCCGCTATAAGCACAAAATTTCAAGTGCAGCGGCTGCCACTCGTCAATCAAGCTGACAGAAGAACGCCCGCCTGTTGTGACAAGCGGGCATTGTGCCATAGGTGTTACATTTTTCCGTTTTGTCCGTCTGCCTCCGCCTTTCCAAGCAGGTACAGAAATGCGATGGCAGGTACTCGCAAAATCGGCACACGGGTCTCGTGCTTTGCAATGCCGAAATCATCCAACTGCTTCGTGATGAGAAATGCGCTTGTGACCTTTGCACTTTCATCCTTGCAGAGTTCAACGATGGCGTCCGTAGCGGGTATATGGGAGTTGTTGCGGTATTTTACCTCACAGAGAATCTTTTCACGGGGCAGCTCAATGACCACATCGACCTCTTTCTGATTGTCCTTTGCCTTTCTGAAGTAGCCGAGCTGCGCCGTGCTGCCCTGATAGAAGGAGACGATATGCTTATATACCGTTGTTTCCACCATTGCCCCAAGCTCCCGTTCATCCGAGAGAACATCGTCTATCATCAGAACGGCGTTGCGTATAGCTGCGTCGGCAATGTATATCTTCGGCTTACCCTTCAAAGCCCCCTTGCTGCCCACATCCATCGGCTTCGACAGATAAATCAGGTTAGACATTTCAAGCGCCTCGATATAGCTGTCTATTGTAGCGGCAGAGGTATTTTCCAATTCCTTTGCCGCCGTGGTAACGCTGAAAATTTCCGTTGAGTTCATACAGAGATACAAAAACAGTTTTTCCATCAGAAGCGGGCTTCGGATATTAAAAAGTGTCAGAACATCACGCTTGATAACCTTATCCACCACATCTTCCCGCAGCATCCGCTGTGCATACATATCATCGTCGGATAATACAAGTTCAGGAAAACCGCCGATCATAAGGTAACGGTTGAAATGCACTTCCAGCGGCGCAAAGCGATCCATCAGATCGCCCAACTCCGCTTTGCTCATTTTTACGAGCTTTGTGAGCCGCAAATTGTCCGGGAGAATCGGCTCTTCAATTTGCAGCAGACGACAATACTCATAAAACGACATGGTGGGTATCTTCAGGATGCTCCAACGCCCCGTCCCGCTGTCGGTCGAGCCTTTTTCCAATATCGGGCTGGCCGAGCCGGTCGCTGTAAGCCGTATGTCCTTCCGGCTGTCGTAGATGACCTTCATCCAAAGCTCCCAATGCTCGGTATATTGAATTTCATCGAGAAAAATATATCTTGTTCCTTCAATGGGGTAAAGGGACTCATAGATGGAAAGGACTGTCTCCACATTGACGAGCTTTACAATCGGATTGTCGAAAGATACATACAGGATATTTTTGGGGCTTACGCCCTCGTCGATCAGGCTGTTCATCATCTGATACATGATCGTCGTCTTGCCGACACGCCTTGCGCCGGATAAAACGGCAAACCGCCGAATCGTCTTATGCGAAATCATTCTCAATGCTTCGTAGTAGGCAAGCCTTTTCTGCGGCTTATTTTCCTCTTTGATTGCCAGCGGATTGCGCCACCAGGGATTGTACTGCCGCAGCACCTTGATGACCTGCTCATCGCTTACGATTGCCATACAAGCACCTCCTTATAGGTAGCATTTCCACGGAGTTGTATCTTCATACCAGCGAAACTCCGTGGGAGTTATGCAAGTATATTATAGCAACGGTCAAGTACGAACGCAAGGGGATTTTGAAAGATGCGAAAAAATGTTCAATATTTTGCTGTCTGAATCCTTGCATTTTCCTTTAGGTTCGCTGCAACACCGATAGTACCAGCAGAGAGACGGCTCCAAGTGGAACCGTCTCTCTGCATTTGCTGTTCAGTCAAAGTCCGGCACTAGCTCCAGCTCCACAAACTGCTCATCGGTGATGCGGCCCAGCTTGCGAAGAGCACTGTCGGTCAGCTCCAGCAGCTCGGCTTCATCGGGTTCCAACTGTCCGCGCATGTCGGTCAGCGCCTGCATCAGACCGGCGCGGGTGCCGGTATTGTAGATGCACATCAGGTTGATCTCGTCAAATGTAAAGTTGCTCATGTCACAGCTCCCTTTCCGCGCTCCGTTTCGGGGCGCTCTTCACAGATTTGGTGTCGGCTACTGACGGCGTTTTCAGCTTCGCAAGGATGGAGGGCTTTTCGCCGGATTTTTCTCTGCGCACCGGCTGCTGGGCACGGCGCTTTTCTGCGTCTTCGCGCTGGACGGCCTGTGCCAGCTCCAGAAGAGAAATGGGCGTGCCGGTCTTGGACTGTTCCTCCAGCTCCGCGACTGTTTTGCGCGGGCCATTGTTGATGATACCGTCGATCATACCGTAATCATCCTCCATGGCCATCTCCGCGTTTTTTAGATAGTTTTCCGGCTTGAGAAAGCCCGGCAGCTCCTTGAAGCCCCAGGAATCGACGTAATGACAGGATACCACGCCGTTCTGCTTCAGCGCTACGATGTCGCTGACGGACAGACTGTGACCGCGAAAATCCTCCGGGCGGCGGATATTGAAGGTCTCGTACAGCTCATTCAATCTGTCCTGCGTATCGCCCCCGCGGTCAAGGTCGCCCGCATAGACGGCGGCGTAATTCTCCTTTTGGACGGAAAGCCCTTTCTTCTCCAGATACTCGGAGTTCATATAGCGGAGCCGCGCCGTGTCATCATTATCCCGAAGCTGATAGATGGCAAAGCTGTCGGCAGGGTTATCAAGGAACGCTTTCTCATAGTCCTGCGGCACGAAGCGGTCTTTGACCGTCTCCCATTCGGAAGCCTCCACGCCGAAGATTCCGTCAAAGCTGCGAATCTCGTCGGCATCGAACGCCATGGCCTCGGTGTTGTCCGTGTGAAGCATATACACGGTCACGTCACGCTCCATAAGCTCCAGCGCACGCTCCTTTGTCAGCGGCAGCATATTGGCATCGGTGTAGCCGTAGGCGTTCATGCTCTCAACAGAGATGGCGGGGTCAGGGATGCAGGCGTTGTCCGGTGCGCTGACCGGTTCTGGCTCCTGCACCGTGATCTCCTGCACGGGTTCGGCAGCAAGGCTCTCCGGCTCCTTATCCAGACCGTGCTCCTTCATCAGCGCTTTATAGTTCCGGTCGATGTCTGTAATCAGGCCGGATGCCGTGCGGTTGATGATTTCCAGCGATGCTTTCAGCTCCGGCAGCTCCTTGCCCTTTGACCAGGTGGCGATATAGCCGAAGCTGTTCTCGCCGGTCTCAATGCCAAAATAGGCACAGACGGCGTAGGAAATGCTCTCTGCTTCAAATGCTGAAATTTGCATTTGAAGCATTATGCCCATAATACAATAATGCTCATTTGTTAGTTTCCCTTTCATAATTTCACATTCTCTGTTGAAAAGATGCACATTATCAGGTATAATGCATTTTAAGGATAGTTGCTCTACTTGCCTACTCAGAAAAAATGTCTATGAGGGATAGCTCCTTTATGGTGTGCAGGTTGTTAAGACGATACAGAAAGGATGGAAATATTATGAGTGAAACAAGAACAATTACTATGAAAACGAACTTTGAAGGACTTATTCGTTTGCTAGCAGATGGTCTCTATAGCACTTCAGATATTTTTGTCCGAGAATTAATTCAAAATGGACATGACAGCATTGTTCGCCGCGAGGCTTTAAAGGAATCTTTTTACCAAGGGGAGATTTCTATTACCTATGACAGTTCAGAAAAAAGCATTACTTTTGCGGATAACGGAATTGGAATGGACGAATCTGATATTGAAAACTTCTTATCTGTTATTGGTTCTACAGGTACTGGTATCTCCAAAGGGGAACTAGAAGATATGTTTTCCGAGGAACTGATTGGCCAGTTTGGAATTGGGATGCTGTCCTCTTTTCTTGTGGCAAGCAAAGTTTGCGTTCAAACCCATAAAGTCAACTCAGATACTGCATATCAGTGGGTTAATTATGGTTCAACTGAGTGTGAGCTTTCTTTGATAGACAGAAAAGAGGTCGGCACCGCTGTCACGGTATTTGTGCGCCCGGATTTTACCTATTTACTGGATCGGCAAAAGCTGGAAGAAATCATCCGCCGCTATTGTGACTTTATTTCAGTTCCTGTCAAAATAAATGGCACTGGCCCTGTTAATGCAATTTTCGCTCCTTGGGATAAGGAATATCAAACTGCGGAGCAGGAAATGGATACCTACAGCACATTTGTCAATCGGCGTTTCCCTGACATGTCTATGGATGTATTCCCAATCAACATTAACAAACAGGTAGAGGGTAAGGACTATCGGGCACAGGGAGTTCTGTATATTTCCAATCAGCATTTGGCTGGCCTGAATTCTACTGGTACGCTGGACATCTTTGTACGGAAAATGCTTGTTAAGGAAGGAGATACCTCTTTACTTCCTACCTGGGCAAAATTTGTGCGCGGCGTTGTGGATAGCCCTGACTTGAGTCCCACTGCCGGACGTGACAACATCAACCAGGAGAACACAGCATTCAAAGTTATCCAGGCTGAATTAGGTGTAAAGATTATTGAACGGTTGGAATACCTTGCAGAAAACCGTCTGGATAAGTTTTCCTATATTAACCAATGGCATCATGACCATCTGAAGGGTATGGCCATGGTTAATGAAGACTTTTTTAGCCAGGTTGCAGATCTTTTGCTTTTTGAGACAAACCAGGGAGATGTATCACTGCAACGGTATATCCCCATGAACCCTTTGATAGAAGGCAGAAACCCTATCTACTACTTTTCCCATTATGACAGTGCGGCACAGTATTATCGTATGGCAAACGAAAAGGGTCTCGTTGTCATCAATGCAGGACGCAATTATGATGAAGAGCTTCTGGAAAAATACGGGGAGCACCATCCGGAAGTTACACTGGAAAAACTCAATGTATTGGACAAAGGGATCTTTTTTGATGAGCTTTCAGCAGAAGAGCGGCTGCAATTCCGGCGTTTGGAAGAACGGATGAGTTACCACCTTAACCATGACCTAGGATTAAATATCGTGCTTAACACGAAGCTTTATGCCCCGAAAGCTGTTCCAGCTGTCATTATTGAAACAGAAGTCTCCAAGACAGACAGGGAATTGCAGGATCTCCTGAACACGCCCTCTTTGCGCATGAATTTTGGCGATGCGTTCCGTAGCATACAGGAACGTATTCATAACCGGCCTGTGCAGCTGGCTTTGAATGGACGGAATACCCTTATCCAGCTTCTTTCAAAAGCAAATCTGGATTCCGTCGTAACTTCTACGGTGATGACGTTGCTTTACAATAATGCCTTGATTTATTCTCACCGGCTGGACGAACGCAACATGAGTATTGTGCATGACAATGTTGCCCAGATCATGACGATGCTTATAGAAACGCAACATGAGAACCTCGACTTACGCGATGAACTCTTGAAACTGCGAAAAGATATGCAAGTGAAAAACGCCAGCAATATAGTTAACGGCAGTAAACATATCCTTATGTTTATGATCACGCCTTTTGCCGACGAGTACAGATCCGTAGAGTTAGCTGTCCGCCGGGTCTTTGAACAGGCTCCGTTTTGTTTTGAGGTCTGCCTGGCCAGGGATAAATACAATGCAGACACTTTAGTAGAGAACGTTAAATCACATATCGCCGCTGCACAGTGTTTTATAGCGGAAATCAGTGATTTGAACCCCAACGTTATGATGGAAGTTGGCGGAATTTTAATGAGCGGGGATAAACGACCGGTTTTCGCACTCTGGGATACACATTCCACGCTAAGAAAACCCGCTGACTTTGGGGACCGGCTCACCTTTTCTTACAGCGGCAGGTCTAGTTCACCAGACGAATTAGTAAATGAGATTACCAGCCATCTAATTGAAGGAGGCCGGATTAAGAATGCCCGTATTGAAGAGCTTATACGCCGTCGGAAAGAACTCTATCTGTCACATACACTGCTATCAGGCCTGACGGAGATACACTTGAATGATTCCCAGAGAGCCAGCATCTGCAATAAGTTTAAGACAGTTGATAGCTATGTGTCCGCAAAGGAGGACGTGCTTTCTACTCTTGGCGTCAACATGCACATTTTACTAGGACTCCAGGACGAGCTGAAAAAAGTAATGGAGGAGTGCCGCCGATATGAGGGGTGATGCAGAACGATGGAAGCGGTTGGATGAAGCGGAGGTGCGAAGGCAGAAACAAAAGAATATAGATGAATTGAATAATGACGGATATCAATTATATTGTCAATGCCGTTATGGACAGGCCGCAGCTCTTTTTTCTCAGGCAGCATCATTGGCAAGGCAGAAAGGAGATTTGTCAGCGCAATGTATGAATTTCTATTGGGAAGGCAGCTGCTATAGACGAGATAATCAATTAAAAAAGTCTTTGTCCTGTTTTTTTAAGGCAGAGCAGCTTAATGGCCTGGATGCTACCACCCAGTTCTACAATCTTATAGACTTGTTTGAGGTTGCCATGAATTTACATTTGCCACGGGCAGAAATCCAATCTATGTTAGATAAGCTTGGCCCTTATAAGGACTCGCAGCAGATTGGCGGCTCCAAGAGCATGGTACTGGAATCTGAATATTCTTTCCTTTCTTCCTGTGGTAAAGATGCAGAAGCGCTGGCAAAAGCCCAGGAGGCATTTGCCTCCCAGATAGATAAGTCACCCAGCTATGATGACAGTGTTTATTTCGAAGATTTAGTGACAGCTTATCGCCTAAATGGGCAGATTCCTGACGCATGGACTGTCCTGCGCCGCTGGCGTAGAGAAGGAAGCACTAAATTCGCTAATACAAAGCGCAATCAGCTTATGGCAGAACTTAGACTATATTATTATGAGGATAAGCTTGATGATGCATGGGACACACTTCAACGCATCAAGGCGGAAGAACAATACCTGGGCAGGGCAGGGATGTATGTTGGCACATTGGAATGGGAGATTCTAATTGGAATAAAGACAAAGCGTATGGAACAGGTTAAACCTGCACTGGGCATTTTTTTCAAGAAATACCGCAATTCAGAAGACCTCGCTGACCGCTATATGTGCTATAAAGCGTTTGCCCGTTACTGCTGTGCTTCTTGCCGTATTGTACCCCCGGAAAACCGTGAGCGGATGGAACGACACGCAGAGTTCTGGCTGAAAAAAGCCGAGCAAATGGCAGGGCATTTAGATGGACTGATGCAAGTTGCCTGGCGAACAGAACAGATTAAAAAAATCCGGGAAGGCTTTGAAAAAATATAAGTCGATTTTTGCCCGCTCAGTTATAAAAAGGCGCACAAGGCATTAAAATAATTCTATTCAGGAAATGTCGCGTTATTGTAAAACTGCCCATCTATTGCAAGCCAATCCGGTACTAAAAATTTGTGTGATTAAATAGTTTCCATTGCTATCCCAGCCATGAATAAGAAAAAATGGGCAATGCCTCCCCAATGTAAAGCAGGATAGAATTCCGGAGCGCTGATGGCCGCATTCCGGAATTCTATGGGAATCCTGATAACAACATAGATTGCATTATGGTTATCTCAGCCCGCAAAGCCGGGCCATCTCTTCTTCACTGTCAACCCATAACGGTTCTTCATCACTAGCCGGGGTTGGCACAGATTCAAGGGCTTTGCGGAGCTGTTCCACGGATGGCTTGGCATAATAATTTCTTGTGGTGTCCGTTCTTGCATGTCCAAGTACAGTGGACACCAGTTCAATAGCCACCCCTTCCTGGTACAGATTCGTTGCACGAGTCCTGCGGAACATATGTGGATGGACAGATTGGGGGATGTCAAGGCCTAAGTTTCTCGCTTGGGCAGCATATTTCTTGATTAACCGCTGTACATTCCCAGGAGACATCCTGCCTGTCACGCCTTTTATGGTCGTAAAAAACAGATAGTCATCTTTGGCTGATGCACGGTGGAATACCCGGATATACTCACGCAGATGGGAGGAAGACTGTTCCGAGAGCTGTATTGTACGTTCCTTGTTCCCCTTACCGGTTATAAAGATACTGGGATATGGGGTATCTAAGGCAATATCACAAAGGCGTATCCCCAGGAGCTCGCTGATTCTGGCAGCAGTATCATACAGAAGCACGAGAATAGCCCGGTCACGCACCCCTGTTTTAGTACAGGGAGGGGCTGCAAGGATTGCAGACAATGCCTGTTCACTAAGGATTTCCTTTTCCTTCTGAATTTTCTTGCAGGGTGTTATTTGCGACACTGCCAGGGCAACCGATTGTACAGAGATGTCTGTATCTGCCACGTATTTCAGGTAGGAACGGATTGCCGCAACCCGCACATTGATTGTTGATGGCTGGCTCCCGGTGCGAAGCAACTGCTCTCGGAAGTTATAAATGCACTCCTTGGTACAGTCCGAGAATTGGAAGTCCGCAATGGATCTTCCCAGTTCTCTAACCAGATAATTCTTAAATATGGTCAGGGAATCCCTGTATGACTCCACCGTTGCCGGGCTTCGCCCTGACTGCCCGATGAGGAATTCATTAAGGAAAGGCCAGGTCTTCGAAAAAAACAGATTCTTATCAGGAGATTTTCTAGTCCTCATACGGCACCACCTCCGGGATTATACGTCTTGACAGGCTATCCTTTTTTCGGATGACGTCAAAGGCCTTGTCTGCCAAATGATAATAATAGTAGGTTTCCTCTGGGCCCTTATGCCCAAGATAGCGGCTGAGATATGGAAGCATCTCATTTGTGTCAATCCCTTGGAGCATCCAATTGTTAAGCCTCTCTACCACGAATGCATGCCGGAGACAATGCGGAGTTGGATGTCTGTCCAGGGACTTTGAGATCGGAAGCTTGCTCCAATAACGTTTAAAACATTGCTCCACACCGGAACTGGATATAGGCTTTTCGGGATTCCAGCCGGGAAACATCCATTCACACAACGGGTAAACAGACTTCTGCTCTTTCATATACTCCATAAGGGTTACGGTTCCATCTGCCGGTAGGTATACAAGGCGGCTTTTATCTCCTTTGGAACTCAAAACAGTCAAAATGCCTCTTTCCAGGTCAACATCGCATCGTCTAAGAAAGCGAGCTTCTGAAAGGCGCAATCCACAGCAGAAATACAGCAAGAACATAATCCTGCATTCTTTTTCCAGCCGGCGTACTATGCTGTGGCTCCAATATTCCTGCGCATCCATTTCCTGGAACAATGCGGCCACCTCATCCTTTGAGGGGATATAGAGTGCGGGTTTGTATTCTTTCCAGAAGAAGCAGTCTGGTACATAGGCATCCTTCCCAAGAGAGAGTATATACAGGCTCAACTGTCTCAATGCAGAAATCCGCCTGTTATGGTAGCCATTTCCTTCAAAAGGCCGGGCTGAGGACCATCTGGCGGCAAAGTCATAGGTAATTGTTCTGGCATCAGGAAAATATTCCATACAAAAGTTATCAAGTTGCCTGAAAAGTTGCTCCTCCGAAATGTAGGCAAAGCCGTCTGCACGTTTTTGAGTTATGAGTCCTAGAATATAAGATTTAAGCCCACTTTTATATATATATGTCATAGTCCTATTACGCCTCCAAAAGGCAACGGGCAGAGGCGCATGCCGCCCTCATCCCTTTCAAGATATACTTCCGATGTCTCCTTACGTGCATGCCCCAGGGCGTCAGCAATATCATAGATGCTGTTGTGGGCAGTGAGCAACCGGGTAGCAAATGTTTTCCGTGTGATATGGAATCCCTGTCCATATGGCAGTTCATAACCACAAACAGACAGAATGCGTTGCAACGCATTCCTTGTAGCTGAATTTGATGTTAGATTGACGTAGGGTGCCAGGTGATGGATAAATACATAGCCGTTTCCATCCTCTCCAGATTTGGGCCTGCCACGAAAGATATACTTATAAACCGAGTTGCCAACATCATTTGGAACAGGAAGTGTAATAGCTTTCCTGGTTTTCTTCTGAATGAAAGAAAGGGTTTTTTGTTTCCAGTTAAAATCACTAATCTGCAAGGAAAGTATATCCGAAGAACGTATGCCCATGCGGAGTCCAAGCATCACGATTGCTATATCTCGGAATTCAAGAGGCGATGATGCGCTTTCCCGGAATCTGTAGATCCCTGCAACCATTTCATCATTGAGGACAGTTACAATGCTGCGGCGTGGCGCACTGCTTGAAGAAACTGCATAAACTAATTTTTGAGAAATAAGCCCTTCGCCAGCCATAAAAGACAACAGCTGGCGGACTTTTATACTATAAGCATTTTTGCTTTCCGGCGTAGCATGTTCATCTTTTACATGGAATTCTTTGATGGTTTCAGAAGTTATGGCATCAGAAGATTGTACCCCTGTAATTTTGAGGTAGTTAAAGAAACGGTAGCCGGATGCCCTGCACATGGCGAGCGTTTTTTCTGTCATTCCATCATGGCGTCGGCTTTCTATAAATCTGTTTAAAATCGATAGGCTCCATTCTGGCAGGGTATTACTTGAACATATACGAGGAATGACCCTCATCTCCACCGTGCTTCCCTGTAGATAACGTGTAAACATTACAATTGTATGGTACCGGCGCTCTTTTAAGCTGTCATCCGGGAGACAGTCCCTCCACACTGTTACAGTTTCATCGGAATGATCAACATGGTTAAACTCCAAGAATATAAAATACCATAGGAGATCATGCGAATAAAGCCTCTTGGATGATGCTTTATACTGCCATTTTCCAAGAGCCTCCAGATATCCGTCAGCCATTTTTTCGAGTTTCATGCTTGGATGAATCACACTGCCTGCATAAGGGAGTTTCATTGTTTTGGTAATGGTGTCTGCATTCCCATTACGTAAGACCATGCGATAGCAGCGCGGAACATCCCCACGTTCTGCCAGATAATTCATCAACGTTGTAACTGCAGATGTTTGATGCTGCCTTTGGGCCAGAGTTGGTTGTTTGCTTACTACTTTTTCCCAAAACCCAATCACATGATCGACCACTATTTGGGAAGAATCAGTGATGCCTGTTTCTATGGCGTGCTTGAAAAATTCCCTGTACACTACCAAATAACGTTCATATGCATGCTGCCCCAAAGATACGGTTGGGGCAGTTTTCATTTCTTCAAGTAGATTTGTAAAACCGATAGATAACCCGCTTTTGCAATAGAAACAGTTAACAGACCTGCAAAAGGGGATGTTGATTTCACCTTTTAGCAGATAGTGTTCTAATCTGAATGTTCGGGCCGGGCGGAGATAGCCACTGCGGGCCGGAAAAAATAAGCCAAATGTAGCCGGAAATAAAAAGCCACTACCACAGTTCTTGCAAACCTTGTACACTGGAAAGTGCCAACAGCCCAGTGGAAAGGAGCGTAATGAAAGAGACAAGTGGTAATGGCTATGTACCGATTATAGCACAGGCCATAGAAGAAATGAAAGCAGCACAGGGAGATTCCTTCTCTCTGGAGCAAATCAACTTAGCCGAGCTTGAACGCCGTACCGGCATCTCCCGTGGAAAGCTGCGCCGGCTCAAAAAGAACGGCTTTCGGGATAGCCGCCGAAGCGATGAGGTCAGAAAACACAAGATCACCAAGCTCACCGGCTATAGCGGAATCATTGACACGCTGTTAAAGCAGGGTGTCGGCAACTCCACAGTCATCCTGAAGCGTCTGCAGGAGTCTGGCTTCGATGGTAAGCTGACCATTGTAAAGGACTACATCGCTGCCCATAAGTATCTTCTTCCTGCCAAGCGGCAGCAGGCTGCACCGCAGGGCAACCGGGGTCGCCGTTATTCCACAGATCCCGGTGAGACTTACCAGATGGACTGGGGCTTTACCGATGTGCTGGACTACAATGGACAGACCTACCGCGTAGCTTGCTTCGCTATGATCTGCCACCATTGCGGAGAGCGCTATATTGAGTTCTTTCCCAATGCCAAGCAGGAAAACCTCTTTATAGGAATGATCCACGCATTTCAGTACATGGGCATCCCTCGGTATGTGTTGACAGACAACATGAAAAGCGTTGTCCTCCGCCGTGATCTGAATGGCCATCCTGTGTGGCAGAAGGATTATGAGGCGTTTATGCGGACAGTAGGATTTGACACCAAGCTCTGCAAACCTTATCAACCCTTTACAAAGGGGAAAGTAGAACGCCTTGTGCGATTCGTGAAGGAGAATTTCCTTGCTGACCGGGTATTCTACAATGTAACAGATCTCAACCGGCAGGCACTGGAGTGGTGTCACGCGCAGAACAACATCTACCACCGCGTCGTAGACGGTATGCCACAGCAGTTACATGACGCGGCTTGCAGTAAAGTACTGCGTGAGTTGCCAGACAGCAAGGAGATTCAATTCTTTCTTTGCCCAGAGCGTAGGATCTCTTTTGACGGCTTTGTCAACTATGAGGGACGGCGTTTCGGTGTGCCGTACAGTTATCCCGGGCGCATGGCCCGCATTATGCGCAGCGGCGACACGATCTGCATCTACTCAACGGACCTGAATGCGCTGCTTGCCACTCACGATGTCACATGGAGTCGCCGTGACAGCTTCTGCGAGGGGCAATACGAAGCCCAGCCGGAAGAGCAGCCCACCGTTCCGGTGAAAACACAGATCCGGCAGCTGCCAAAGCCTGCCGGCAGCCTTTCCTTTGCAAAGTTTGACTTTGATGACGAGGAGGGATTACTGTGACGGAAACGGTATTTGAAAAGTTCGCAACAGCAGCTGCCACGCTGAAGTTGGACTTCTCTTCTGAGGAATTTGCGCTTTATGCAGAGGAGCATGAACTGTCCGAAACTGAGATGGCAGCCGTGGAGCGTGTGTTCACCTATCTCAGCGAGAAGAAGCAGCAGACCACAGTGCACACCTTGCTCAGGCTCAGCCGTTTACCCACAAAGGCACCCAGAACATTTGAAAACTTCGATTTCTCATTGCTGAAGGGTCGTGATGTGGAGCGTCTAAAGGCACTGCCATCCCTCAGTGCCATCCATTCACACAGAAATCTGGCATTTATTGGCCCTGCCGGAACGGGTAAGACCCATCTGGCACAGGCCTTTGGCTACGCCTGCTGCCAGCATGGTATGAAGACCTATTTCATTAAAGCCTCGGAATTACGGGACAGATTCCTCGCAGCCAAGCGTAGTGGTAAGGCGGACTCCTGTCTCAACGCTCTGGTGCGTCCAAGCTGTCTTATTATTGATGAGATTGGGCGCTGCGAGTTCGACAAGGAATGTACCCGTATGTTCTTTGATCTGATTGACCGCCGCTACAACAAGGAAGGCAACTTCAACATGATTTTCACCAGCAACAGAAATCCGGCGCTGTGGCGCGAGGATTTCAACGAGGACGCCACCTTGCTCTGCGCATTGGACCGCATCTTTGATGATGCTACGGTGTTCAAGCTGCGCGGCGAAAGCTTCCGTGGGAAGAAATTGGAGACGATCTCCCTGCAGACCGGCAAGGTAAAAGCCGTTGAGCCCGCGGCGGAAATGAAAGAATAATTCAAGTGCCATACTGGGCTGTTGGCTGTACATTTTAAACCCAGTTCGCTTGTTTAGGTGAAACCAAAATGGCAGGAAACTGAATGCATCCTCAAAAGGATTGGCTCACCGTTCCGGCTTAAATTGGCTGTTTTTTTCCCGACCCAAATTGGCTGTGCACTCCCGGCGCTAACATGAATAAGGCATTTCTATAGCTGATATATGTGTCATAACATAGATTGAACTTTCGATTCTCATTCCAATCAACAGCAGCTTCCATTGAAAAGGGAATATCATTTAATTCCAAATAACGCTGTAACATATGGTAGCAAGATTCATGTGAATGAATTTTACTCAGAGAACTGCCTTGCTGCTTGAGATGAAATAATATAGCAGCGACAGCATCTTGATAGTTTGCTTGCATCAGGGCGAACTCCTTTTTTGGGGGGCTTCAAAAATTAAACCAAACAGAATTATACCCAGTAATGCTTAGATTATAGCATAGAAAGTGAGGTTTTATAAAATTAATGATAAAAATAAGCATTATAAAAATATGAGCATAAGGCCTGTACTTCCTCGGTGTTGCGGGAGAGTGCTGCGGTCTTTACAGCACTCAAGTCTTCTTCAACTTCCAAACGCCATTCAAACCGGTTTTCATCCAGGTAGTGCCAGTTTTCCGCTTCGGCAAAATGCTTTGCTTCTGCCTCGGTTTTGAAGCCGGAGCTGAAATCGTGTTTCGTGCCACCTTCACTGACCATAACTACTTTCCAACTGGGTGTCAGCTCATTGGCCTCTTTGGAGTGACTGTGCAGAAGGGAGTGTGCAATTTCGTGGATTGCCGCGCATACCGTCTGCACCTCACTCATGCCGGCGTGGACGGCGATGCGCTGATTTTCATCATCGTAATAGCCGTCCATGCCGGTCATATTCTCCATGAAGACCGGCACCGGCGCACTGCGCTTCACTGCCTCCATGAAGACCTCATAATTCTGCACATTGCCGGTAAGATCGGCGGCAAGCTGCGGGAGAGGCTTGCCCTCTGTCTGGCTCACATCAAAAACCGTGACCGGCTTGTACATCGGAATCTTGATTTCTTTCTCTTCCATGATGGCCTTACCGTCAGTATCCAGCATGGGGAGCTTGGTGTCCGGGTCGAGCTTTGCTTCTTCGATTTTCTTTTTGTACGGCGTCGGGGCAATGATCTTGATGCCTTTTTCGCCTTTCAGCACATTGCGCCCAAACTGATCTCGCCATTTATTGAAACCGGCAACGACGGTGGCATCCGGCTTCTGCATATAGATGAGCATCGTGTTGTTGACGCTGTACTTGTGGAACCGGCTCATGGTGCGGAGATACTGCCTGTATTTCTCACTCTGAAACAGCTCCTGAATTCCTTTTTCAATGTTGTCGGTGATCTCTTTGAGCCTGTCCTTATTGGACTGCTTTTCTGCCATATTCGCTCCTTTCCGGGACTTATATCCCTGCATATGGTCCGCCCCTGCGGGGACATGGGAATCCTCGCAGGGGCATGAAGCTTATTCGGATTTTGGGGTGGTGCCCCTGACCGGAGGCTTGTACCCGGCCTGCTTGGCACGCTCACTGGCGGCACGGCGGCGCTCTTCACTGTACGGCTCCCGGATGGAGATGCAGTTTTTCGGCACGATGAAGCAGGCAGAGCCGGAGCGTCCCTTGCTGTCCGGGTAGATTTTGTCCGGCTGCCGCCGATGCAGCTCCTTGAGCCGCGCTTTGAGCTTTTTATCGAAGGTGTACACGCTGGCGGTATCATCCGCATCCGAGAACAGGATGATGGTCTCACGCTCCGAAGGCTCCAGTCTCATCGATCTGCCTCCAGCATAGAAGCGGCAAATCTGCGGCAGATTCTGTGAAAAAGACGGCTGGCCGACGAAGCAAGGGTCATTTCAAAGGCAGTCGCAATCTCCAGATATTTGCACACTTTCGTGGGCACAAATCCTTTATGGGGATTGAAACTCAGGCGCATCCCCAAAACCGTCCGATCCCGATACCCCAGCTTCTCAAAGACGGACATAACGGTTTCGCACAGGTGCTCGATGGTGTCGCAATGTGCGCTGAAAGCGGGAGCGTTCTCGCCCTGCATGGTGAGAATTGCCGACAGGATCAGGTACGCCGCACGCATTTTATGAATACTGTTTTCCATTTGCTTTCCCTCTTTCAAATTCCAGCCGGTAGGCTGTCTTCGTGCCGTCGTCTTCCAGAACGATATAAGCGTCATAGGTCTTGCCGGTTTTCTCCGAGAAGATACCGCTGGCATACGTTTTTCCATCTTTCAGCAGCGCCTCCGCCATTTTCTTTGTCAGGTTGATCTTCTTCGCGGCAAGAAAACGGTTATCCCTCCAAAGGCCAAAATGGCAGTCATTCCGCTCACAGAAATAGCCCTTTTTGCTCTCTGTAACATCACTGCCGCAGCGCGGGCATTTTCCGACGACCGTTCTTCCGGACGGAAACAGCACGTCGGCTCCCAGTACTGTTTTATAGGTCTTGACCAGCTCACAGACCATATCGCGGATGCCTTGCATAAAGGTTTCCGGGGATTCTTCGCCGCGCTCGATCTCCTTGAGCCGGTGTTCCCACTCAGCGGTCATCAGAGGCGATTGAAGCTGTTCCGGGAGCACGGTAATCAGGGAGATACCGGCGTGGGTCGGAATCAGGCTTACCGTCTTTTTGCTCTTTTTGCGTTCCACAAAGCCGGTGGCCACCAGCTTTTCCAGAATGGCCGCGCGAGTGGCAGGCGTCCCAAGCCCCTTGCGTTCAGCATCTTCGGGCATTTCCTTTGCACCGGCAACCTCCATCGCAGAAAGCAGCGTATCCTCGGTATAGTGTTTGGGCGGCGTCGTCTTGCCCTCTTTGACGGCGGCAGAATGAACCGTAAAGGTCTGCCCTTCATCCACGGGCGGCAGTGCCTTTGCCGCATCCGAAGATTCATTCTCACCCTTGCCGGAGTGATATGCTTCCGTCAGCGCCCGCCAGCCGGGACTTGTGACCGTGCGGCCTTTTGTGCTGAAGCTGTGTCCGGCACATTCCAGCGTTACCGCCGTTTCCGTGTATTCATGGGGCTGCGCGACGGCGCAGAGCAAGCGCAAGGCAGCCAATTCCAGAACAGCACGTTCTCCGGTAGGCAGTCCGGTGAGCGCGGTTTCTTTGAAATTGGCGGTGGGAATGACCGCATGGTGATCGGAGACCTTTTTATCATTGATGACCTGCGCGGTGTTTACAGGAATCGGGACGTCGCCCACCTTCGGCATTGCCGCAGCTACATTGTTTACGAGTACAGGCAAACCGTCTGCCATGTCCGAGGTCAGATACCGGCTGTCGGTGCGGGGGTAGGTGCAGAGCTTCTTTTCATAAAGGCTCTGGAGGTAGTCCAGCGTCTGCTGGGCGGTAAAGCCAAGAATCCGGTTGGCGTCGCGCTGCAAGGTGGTGAGGTCGTAAAGGGCAGGCGGCTTTTCAGCTTTGTCCTTGCGCTCGACCGCCTTTACCACTGCCATCTGACTGCCGCAGGCTTTCTGCAAGGATTCGGCCTCCGGCTTATTCTTCATGCGTTCGCTGCCAGCATCAAACCCCGGAAGCCCCAGCGTAACTGTATAGAACGGCTCCGGCTTGAAAGCGTCGATTTCCGCTTCCCGCTGCACGATCAACGCCAGCGTGGGAGACACCACACGCCCAACATTCAGCGTGCGGTGATAAAGAACGGAGAAAAGCCGCGTGGAGTTAATGCCTACCAGCCAGTCGGCCTTGCTGCGGCAGAGCGCCGACGCATAGAGATTGTCGTATGCGCTGCCGTCTTTGAGCGTTTCGAAGCCCTTGCGGATCGCCGTATCTTCCATAGACGAAATCCACAGGCGCTTCATGGGCTTGTCGCATTTGTTGAGCATATAGACCGTGCGGAAGATGGATTCGCCCTCGCGCCCGGCATCGCAGGCATTGACGACCTCGCTCACGTCCTCCCGGTGCATGAGCGTGTTGAGCAGGGCAAGCTGCTTGGCTTTGTCTCTGGCAACGGAATACTGCCAGCTCTCCGGCAGGATGGGCAGATCGTTGTAGCGCCATTTGGCGTACTTTTCATCGTAGGCAGCGGCTTCGGCCAGTTCGGCCAGGTGCCCAAAACACCAGGACACGATATAGCCGCTGCCCATAAAATAGCCGTCCTTGCGCTCATTGGCACCAAGAACGGCGGCGATGGATTTTCCAACAGAGGGCTTCTCCGAAATTACCAACTTGTACGCTTTTTTCATAATCATTACCTCTTATTCTTCATCCTGCGCCGCATCTGCACTCTCGCCTTCATCCGGCTCCGTCTCGTATTCCTCGCCGTTGTCCTCTTCACCGTAGTCGTAATCATCCAGATCGACCGGCCCCTTGGCATCCGGCTTTTTCTTGCGGAATTTGAACCAATAGAGCGCGAAGCCACCGCCCAGAAGCAGCAGGAGCAGGAGCGCCACAGCGCCCCCACTGGATTTCTTTTCAGGTTCCGGCTCAATCTCCGGCTCCGACGTGGTGTCCGGTACTTTTTCCACGACCTTCTCCTTGCCGGTACACTCTGTCATGTTCGTTTTGCAGACCTCGCAGGAGGTATTGACGGCTCCGGCCTCGCACTTCGTCGTGCAGGAGCAGACCGGCGTCTGCTTGTCGCCCTCCACCAAAGCCAGCAGGTCGGCCTCATCCACAAGATTCAGGAAATAGGTCTCGTAACGCTCTCCGTCCTCGTCCAGCGGCTTATCGTAGTCGATTACCAGATAGAAGGTCTCGCCGTTGCGGGTCTCAACGGTAATAAACTGCTTGTTGCTGTATTTGTCGTAAAGCAGATCGCGCGTGACGGAATTGCCGTTCTGCGTAAAGCCGGTGCCGTCCTCTTTCGTGATGGGTTCCGTGGTGGGAGCCGGAGCCTCGGAAGATGCCGGGGTCTGTGCAGACGAGCCTGCATTTTTACTGCCGCCACTTACAGAGGATGCACCGCCGCTGCTGCCCCCGAATGAGCTGCCGGAGCTGCTGCCGGACGTATTATTCTTGCGGCAGTCGCAGTCTGTGGGGCAATGCTCGTCGTGCTCATCATCGCCGGTGTCCGGCGTGGGTGTGGGCGTCGGTTCCAGTTCTTCTTCGTAGAACGGATTGGCAAGTACAACATAGTCCGTCCAGTTCCCGGCATTGTCCAGCGCGTCGATGTAGAGATAGGCGTTGTCCGTCAGGTTATCAATGCGGACGTTCAGCTCACCATTTTCGAGGGTCGTGTATAACTCGTCATTGACGAAGACCGCAGCAATGCCGGAAAGCGCATCGCTGGCTTCCACGCGCAGGAGTGTACCGTTGATACCAGCTCGAATCACCGGTGCTTCAAAGTCCATGCAGTACACGTCCAGAAACAGCTCATGCTCGACGCCCAGCGGATCGGTGACAAAGAAATACACGGTGCCATTATCCGGCATCGTGCGCTCCCAATATCCGTATTCATTCCATTCTTCCGTTACATCAAAGCGTTCAGCGTCATCCTCATTACTGAACGCAGCCTCGATTTTGACCCAGCCGGTATTGTTTTTATCAATCAGGCGAACGGTGATCGTAACCGGCGCATTGTGCCAGCCAGTCGGGATTTCCGCGTCCAGCTCATAATCCGGTTCCAGCGCAGGGGCGTCCGTGGTTTCCGGTGGGATAGAGGGTTCTTCCGGCTCTGGCGTGGGTTCCGGCGTTTCCTCTGCACCGGGAGTCTCGGCAGGAGGTTCTTCTGTGGGTTCGGGTTCTACCTCCAATTCTGTCTCCACAATTTCAAGGGTGCTGTCAGGCGCGGCATCGGACACGTCTGTCCCTTCTTCCGCAAGCGCCATGCCGGTCATGGTGAAAAACACCAGCACAAGGCTGAGCATCAGCGCAATCATGCGGAACATACGCGGGGTTTTCTTAGTTTTCTTCAGATGCATTTTCCATATCCTCCTTCTGTGTGCTGCAAAACGGCGAACCGCCCTTTTTGATATGCATGAGGTACTGCGCCAGCTCTTCCATGGTCATGCCGGTGGCGCGGGCAAGGCCGACAATATCCTCATTTTCCAGCTTGATAATGTCTTCGTCGATCTCGCGGTTACGGGACTGGAGCATGGCGATTTTACCGTCATTCTTTACCCGTTCCGCTTTGAGTTTGCTGATTTTCGGGTTCATAGTTCCTCCTTATGGTGATGGCAAACGGCCAAATTGATAGAAATGCTGCTGCCAGTAAGATGAAGTAATGTCGCTGTACTGAATGGGGTCGCCGCAGTGCAGCATGGTATTATTTCCCACATAAATACCGACGTGGGATGCGCCAGTGGTGTCATACGTTCCCTGGAAAAAGATCAGGTCTCCGGGCCTTGCGTTTGCTGGGGAAACATAGGCGCATATCTGCCGCAGCCCCTCCGCGCCCAGACGGCCAAAGCTCCAGCCGAGGCCGCAGTTGTTGTAGACGTATGAAACGAAGCCGGAACAGTCAAAGGATGTAGACGGTGAGCTGCCGCCCCAGACGTAGGGGAACCCAAGATACTTTTCCGCTTCCTTGATGATGGCGGCGAACTGTTCGTCCTCCAATGCTTCCGGTGGAATCTCATACTTTGGATACTCACTTCCATAATACCTGCCGACATAGGAAGAGCTGCCGAAGAGGTCAGGCCGGTTGCCCAGCGTGCCCATGTACATGGCATAGAGGGAAAGCTGCTCCTGCGACATGATGTAGACCGGAACATGACTGAGGTTGAAGTTTTCCAGCTTTACGGTGCAGATGTAATAGGTGTACGGTACCTCTACCTCGTATTCGTATTCCTCCGTGACCCAATCCTCCAACTCGTAGTCATAATAGGTGTAGCTGCCGGTTCTGATCTCCATGCGGTATCTGGTTTCCGTCTCCACGGTCTCCGTAAGGATGTACTGTTTTTCAAAGAGCATATCCAGAATCCCGCCGACCTCGCTGATCGTCCATTCTCTGCCCATCAGCGCGGTGATTGCAGAAATCAGAACATACGGGTCGTGTTCGATATCGTCCAGTTCATAGCGGTATTCATCGTAATCATGCTCGGCTTCGTAGTTGTCCAGCCTCGCCTGTAATTCTGCCTCCATAGCGCAATATTGCGCCTCAGCCGCCAGCATGTCCTCGTCCAGAGACGGATAGGTGGAAGCGGCAATGGAAGAGCTTGCGCCCTGGAACATCAGGGAACAGGAGGAAAACAGGTTGGTGAACAACAGGAAAACCGCTGCAATCAGGCCGACAATAAGGAATCCTTTCTTGTGCTTGGCAACAAACTCTCCGACTTTCTTTCCGGCCTCTGCACTTTTCTCTGCCGCCTTTTTTGTAATCTCCGACGCCTTGACTGTATTTGCTGTACCGCGTCCGGCCTTTGCGGCAGCGTACTCCCGCTTGATCGCGCGTTTTTGCTGCCAACGGGAATACGGATTGGAGGAAAAGCCCTCGTTTTGCTGGGCAAACTCCTGATTCAGCGCCTTAACGTTGGCCTTGTCCGCTTTTTTCTCTGCCCGGTGTGCCTTACGGTAGGGCTTGAGTTCATGGGCGCGGTGGATGTTACGCCCCACTTGATATGCGCTCTCGGCATCTTCCGTCAGCGTATTGGCGGCGTCCACACCGGCGTTGTCGCCGTCATTGCTCTGCCGCACTTCTCGGTGAACACCGTGCAGCACGGCATCGCCGGAAACCTTCGCCGCGTGGCTGAGCTTGGAGGGCGGCTTCTTTTCCTCAAAAGAAAGGCGTGTCGTGATCTTCCCATCGGAATCCACAACACGCTGTTTTACCTCTTTCTTTGGAATCTTTGCCTCAGCCTTTTCCAGCTTCTTGATCTTCTTGTCTGCTTTTTGAATGGCAGGCGCAAGCTCCGGGGAAGCACGCTCTTCCTCGGTGAATTGCAGCCTTGGTGCGCGTTTTGCCATAAAACATCACCTCACTCTCATGGAAATTGGATTCTTTTATGCGATCTCACCCAGCATGGAAAGAAACAGCGCCTTGCCCTTGGGCGTCACCAGCGTGTACACGCCCTGATGCCCGTTGACCGCGATGTAGTCTTTTACGAAGAACAGGCCGTCGTCTGCCGCCTTGGCGTAGGGCATGAGACTGCCGGAAGGGGCGCGGTAAAGGTAGCGCTTGCGGATAAGGAAAGCGGTGAACATCTTTTCCGGCACCTTCAACTCCTTTGCCGTGGCGCGGATATTGGTGCAGCTTTCCGGGTGGATGAACGCATCGTAGTAATCCGCCTTGGGCTTGGCGCGGTCAAGCTCCTGCCGCAGCCGCTCGTTTTTCTGCTGTTCTTCCAGCATCCGGCGTGCAAACTCATAGATCAGGTTGGGATTCTCCAATACCTGCTCCAGCAGAGATTTCGTCATATACCCGCCATGCTTGCGTATCGCCGGAATGACCTCATGGGTAATCCAGCGCTTGAACGCCTTTGCCTCCGGCTTGCGGGAACTCAGCACAAGCGTGTAAAGACCGGGTTCGTTTACGATGGTAACTTCCTGTTTTCCTCCAAGGGTGTCGGTTAAAACTACCCCCTTTTCATCGTCGTCAATACGAGTAAGCGCATCGCGGCTGTTTGCTATTTGCAATGCTTTGCACACATCGACTGCCACAAACCACGGTTCGCCGTCGATGGTAATCGTTCGGATTTTGCCAAAGGCCGCGTTTTCAAAAGTCATCAGTTTGCTGTCCATATTTCCGTTGTCCTCCTTGCTGCGGTCAGGAAGATACTTCCTGCGGCTTTGTCGTGAGTACCCGATACAGCTCCGTGTCCTTTGGAAAGCGATCTACAAAGGGCAGGATGATATTCCCGTAAAACAAAAGACCCTCACCTTCACCGGAGTGGGTGACATACGAGAGCTGGTGCGGGGAGATATTGAGCTGCTTTGCAAGAATCTGCCGGTCTCCGCTGGCCTGATTGAGCATATAGATATAATCCGAGTTTTCGAAGATATTCTCCACTTCTCTGGAAGAGAGCAGGTCGTAGGGTAGGGTAAAGGCGCCTTGCCGCCGTTGGCGGTAGGTTTCCTACACCC
>ENA-ORSG01000246-ORSG01000246.1-human-gut-metagenome-genome-assembly--contig:-NODE-246-length-58004-cov-9.198795_pt1 | contig 58004 bp, 37 predicted proteins | sample MGYA00242189_ERZ509156 | MGnify/ENA primary metagenome ERZ509156 (study PRJEB26280, sample SAMEA2338666) | human gut metagenome | biome: human gut; feature: human-associated habitat; material: faeces...
CCGGGGACACAAGGATTTTCAGTCCTTTGCTCTACCAACTGAGCTATGGCACCTTCTTCGTTTGCGGGTGCAAAGATAAATAGTTTTTTTAATACAGCCAAAGGATTTCTGAAAAAATAAAAGAAAATTCCCCCTGCGCCCGGTTTGTGTGAGCGCAAGAGGGAAAGTCTAAACAGGAGTTCTCGGGGATATTCCCTTATATATAATTTAGTCAATGTTCGGGTTGATGCTTTTCCAATCCTTAATAGCCGGAAGTACTCCCATTCCAATCACTTCGTCACGCAATTTACAGAGGTGAGCATAACTTTCTTTCAGCTTGGCTTCCTCTTCCGGAGTGCCTTTCAACTCTTTGTAGTGTACACCGTCTTTGGTGATTTCAGTTTCCATTGCCATCATGATGTGGTCGAAGCCATGACTGTGTACATACGTACCTGCAGGCCAACGGAATGGTTTACCACCCATGGCGGCAGCAATCATTTCTATGGAAACGTATGCCGGGCTTTGGAAAGAAGAGCGTCCGCGAAGATTGATGATGTTAGCGCCACCTTTGGTTACCTTGCTTTGGATTTCAGCCCATTGTTCAGCAGTAAGGGCAGGTGTGCCGATGATTTCCAACAGAGGTTTACCATCTACTTTGGCAGTTGAAGCATAAACAGCCATCTGTTCTCCGTGACCGCCATACGTACGGCAATTTTCTACCTTATCAGGAGAAATGTGGAAATGCTTGGCGAGTTCACTACGCAAACGGGTACTATCGAGAGCTGCGAGAGTAGTTACCTGTGAAGGTTTCAGACCGGAATACAACAGAGTGATCAATCCGGTTATGTCGGCGGGATTGAAGATAACTACTACATGTTTCACGTCCGGGCAGTAAGCTTTTACATTTTTACCGAACTCTTCGGCAATGGCGGCATTACCTTTCAGCAGGTCTTCACGCGTCATGCCGGCTTTGCGGGCGGCACCCCCTGAAGATACAATGTATTTGGCTCCGGTCAACGCTTCTTTGATGTCGGAAGTATACGTAAGGTTCAGTCCTTCGAAACCGCAGTGAAGCATCTCTTCTGCTACACCTTCCAGTCCCGGTCCATACGGATCGTACAGGCAAATATTGGGTGTCAAATGCATCATAATGGCAGTCTGTGCCATGTTAGAACCAATCATTCCGGCGGCTCCTACAATCGTAAGTTTTTCGTTTGTTAGAAATTCCATAACTTTTATGTATTTAAAAGGTGAATATAATTTTTCTTATCTTTAGTTTCCCGATACAAAAATAACTGTTTTCCAAGAGATTTGTTCATAGAAAAAAGTTATGGCTTAGATTGAAAAGTTATGCCTTATGCTTAATCTTTGCTTAAAAGCGAAGATAAGCTGCATCTTAGCATTAAAAATAATCAAGCTTATTTTGTACTGCCTTCGGTTTACATTATCTTTGCCCCAAACGAAAGAAATTATGAGCATCGAATTAGGTAAATTCAATATCTTGCAGGTAGTCAAGGAAGTGGAGTTCGGTATGTATCTGGATGGTGGTGAAGATGGAGAAATCCTGCTTCCTTTGCGTTATGTGCCTGAAGGTTGCCAGCCGGGAGACGAATTGAATGTATTTATATATCTGGATAACGAGGAACGCCTTGTAGCCACAACATTGACACCGTTGGTACAGGTAGGTGAATTTGCCTGTTTGGAAGTAGCATGGGTAAATGAGTATGGAGCATTCTTGAACTGGGGATTGATGAAAGACCTCTTCGTGCCTTTCCGTGAACAGAAGATGAAGATGCAGGTAGGAAAGAAATACGTTATCCATGCTCATCTGGATGATGAAAGCTACCGTATCGTAGCTTCAGCCAAAGTAGACCGCTATCTTTCTAAAGAGGCAGCGCCTTATGAAGCTGGAGATGAGGTGAATATCCTCATCTGGCAAAAAACGGATTTAGGCTTCAAGGCGATCATTGAGAATAAGTATGGTGGCTTGTTGTATGATAGCGAGATATTCCAATCCTTGCATACCGGTGATCAGGTGAAAGCTTTCATCAAGCAAGTACGTGAGGATGGTAAGATAGACTTGATACTTCAGAAGCCGGGCTTTGAAAAAGTGGATGACTTCTCGAAAACCTTGTTGCAATATATAAAGGATAATGGCGGACAGATATCTCTGAATGATAAAAGTCCGGCAGATGACATTTATGCCACTTTTGGCGTTAGCAAGAAAACTTTCAAGAAAGGTGTAGGCGACCTCTATAAGAAACATCTCATCCTTTTGAAAGAGGATGGCATCATATTGGCAAAATCCCCAAAGTCCTAAATAGATTAGGGAAATCCCTATATAAGAATAGAGAGAAACAAATGGATAGGGGATAATCTTCCCCTATTTTTGTTTCCAACAAAGAATAGACAATTCATAAACTAAGTAAAAAACGCTATCATGAAACGAATATTATTTATCCTGCTTGCCACTTTGAGTACTGCTGTTTGCAGCGCAGGCACGAATGCTATGAGTAATAGCAAAGTACGTAAGGAGACTCGTTTCCTCACAGATAAAATGGCTTATGAGCTGAACCTGAGCACCGAACAATACAATGATGTATATGAAATCAATTATGACTTCATTTCCGGTGTACGCTATGTAATGGACGATGTGCTATATGGTAATGAGTGGGCACTCAACCGATATTATGACTATCTGGATGTACGTAATGACGATCTCCGCTGGGTGCTTAGTAGCCGACAGTATGCCCGCTTTATGCAGGCGGAGTATTTTTACCGCCCCATCTATACCAGTGGAAACCGTTGGTACTTCCGTGTTTATATCACGTATACCAACCACAATCATTTCTATTTCCCTCGTCCGTATCACTACCGTACGTATGTAGGAGGGCACTATCGCACGCATCATAATAATGTGAGCTATTATCGCGGACGCTACAAACATCCATACTATAATGGTTCGTATCGAATTCGTGATACAAAATCCTATACAACACACCGCCGTTCGGATTTTGGCTCTGTAACTGTACGTCCCGGCTCTGACCGTGCGCCGTCGAGAGATGATGTGTACACTACCCGTCGCAGTAGTTCAAGTAGTAATCGCACTACCACTCCAAGCACTACCCGCAGGGAAAGTACGAACAGCAATGCAACTACTAATACCAGCAGCAGTTCACGTCGTACCAACAGTAGTACGAAGAGTAGTGCTACTGACACTAATAATAGCTCGCGTACCAATAATAGTAGTTCACGTAATAGTGGCAGCTCTCGTACTAACAGTGGCAGTACGCGTACCAATAGCAGTAGTGAAACGAAGAGCAATACAAGCTCTTCCCGCCGTAGCAGCAGTACTACACCGAGTACCGGACGTAAGGAAAGCAGTTCTTCTAGTGTACGGAGTTCTTCCGGAAGCAGTACACGCAGCAGCGGTTCTTCTTCAACAAGAAGCAGCAGTTCCGGTAGTTCCAGCCGTTCTTCAGGCGATCGTCGCTAAGCAAAAAACGAGCGAATTATTTGTGTATCTGCCGAATAATTCGTTCCTTTGCACCGCTTTCGCGCAATCGCTGTCAGGACCTACGAGAGAAGCCTGGTATGTTGCGTTGTAACGATCAAACAATTTAAGAATAATAACAATGGATTTAATTAAAATTGCAGAAGAAGCATTTGCTACCGGTAAACAACACCCGAGCTTCAAAGCAGGTGACACTGTTACAGTAGCATATCGTATCATCGAAGGTAACAAAGAACGTGTACAGCTGTATCGTGGTGTTGTTATCAAGATTTCCGGTCATGGAGACAAAAAGCGTTTCACTGTACGCAAAATGTCTGGTACCGTAGGTGTAGAACGTATTTTCCCAATCGAATCACCGGCTATCGACAGCATCGAAGTGAACAAGGTAGGTAAGGTTCGTCGCGCTAAATTGTACTATCTGCGTGCTCTTACCGGTAAGAAAGCAAGAATTAAAGAAAAAAGAGTTAATGGCTAATCAGCCATACTCTAATTTCGAGATAAAAAGAGGAAACTTCAATGGAGTTTCCTCTTTTTATTTGATTTAAGTAAACGATTCATGATGAAACTACTACATATTACATATTAAAAATGAAAAGGATTATCTTGTCAATGTTTTGCTTAACTGCATGCATCAGCCTTATGGCACAAAATATCAGTGGAAAACTGGTGGATGAAGCGCAGCAACCGCTTCCTTATGCTAACGTAGTGTTGCAAACCGTAGATTCTGCCTTTGTAACCGGAGCTACTACTGGTGAAAAGGGTGAATTCAAACTTCAGAAAATCGTTGCCGGAGACTATCGGCTGGCGATTTCCAGTATTGGTTATCAATCGTTGTATCTTTCTCTCCAAGGCTTTGAACGTACTGCTGATGTAGGTACGCTAACTTTGGCAGACGCTTCGCAAGAGTTGGGTGAAGTAACTGTTACCGCTTCCAGCAGAGTGAGTCGGGCAGATCAGAAATTGATATTTCCCAGTAAAAAACAAATTAGTGCATCAAACAATGGTGTGGACATGTTGCGCCATCTGATGTTGCCCCGGCTTCGTGTCAATAGTATGGATGGCAGTGTAGGCATGACCGATGGTAGCAGTGTACAACTCTGTATCAATGGACGAAAAGCTACAAAAGAAGAAGTCACTGCCCTGTTGCCTGAAGAGGTTATACGTGTTGAGTTTCAAGAAGATCCAGGTCTGCGCTATGGCGATGCAGGTGCGGTGGTAAATTACATCGTTCGCCGTTATGAAGTGGGAGGCTCTTTCGGTTACAATGGTATGCAAAGCCTGAAGAGTGGCTTTGGCAATCATAATTTGACGGGAAAAGTAAATTTCAAGCAATCGGAGATTAGCTTTTACTACGGTAACCGCCTGCAATATTTCAACGAGATATGGTTCGATAAGAATGAAACGTTCACTTTTGAAGATGGTAGTCAGTACCATCGCAGCCAGTATGCTGAGGCAAACAAAAAGAAGAACTTGCAACAATGGGGTGCTGTAACCTATAATCTGCAAGAGACTGACAAGTATATGCTGAACGCTACCGTGGGCTTTTCTCACTATAATGATCCTGATTTACGAATGAAAGGCAAACTGTATACCGAAGAATTTCCCAATTCCGTAACCGATCGTGAAGAGTGGAATCATGACCGCAACCTCAGTCCTTATCTAGATCTTTATTTTCAGAAAAACCTGAAGCATAAGCAATTCCTGGCTCTCAATGTCGTAGGTACATATATTAATACCAAGAATCGTAGCAGCTATACCGAATTGTTGTCCGGAGAGCCGGTAGTAGATTACTATTCGGGGATACGCGGTAAAAAATATTCGTTGATCGGTGAAGGTATCTATGAGAAAGCTTTTAAAAATGGAGGAAAATTGAGTGCAGGCGTACGTCATACTCAGGGATATACGGATAATGATTATAATGGTACGCTGCAATACAGTTCGCAGATGAAACAGGCTGATACTTATGCTTACGCACAGTATAATGGTAAATGGGGTAAACTGGGTTATCGTCTCGGAATGGGTGTCACCCGCTCATGGTTTCAGCAGATAGGGCAGGAAGATTATGAAACCTATTCTTTGAACCCGCGTCTGAACCTGACGTATGCCTTCAACGATCAGTGGAGCATCTCACTGAATGGAAATGTCAATACAATGAATCCTTCGCTCTCGCAGTTAAGTGCTGTAGAGCAACTGACCGATTCTTTGCAGTCGGAACGTGGTAACCCGAACCTGAAACCTTATTCTTATTACCGTTCTACTTTCCGTTTGAATTACAGTAAGGGCAAATGGGATATTGGATTGCGCAACCAGTATAACTACCGTGATAAGGCCATCATGCCTTATATTTATCGTGAGGATGATAGATTTGTCCATAGTTACGCTAATCATTCCAGTTTCCAGGACTGGACTGTCGGTCTGGATGGACGTGTAGGTATGCTTTGGAATGTGTTGCAACTGAGTGGAAGCATCGAAAGTCGTAAATATTGGAGTAACGGTATTGATTTTCGCCATACACAGCACAGCATCGGTTGGGATGTAGCTGCTACCTTTATGTATAAAAACTTCACAGCTTCTGTTGAATTCCAGCATAATAGTGATTATTTCTTTGGCGAAGTTCTGGCTACCGGTGAAGAGGCACATGCAATTGACCTTCAATATCGTTGGAAACGGTTGAATGTCGGACTGCGTATGTTCAATCCTTTCCAGAAGGATTACAAACGCAATGAGGAGGACTGGAACAAATATGCAGGATACAGCTATCAGTATCACATCGATGATGTTGCCCGCATGATTTGTGTTACATTGTCATGGAACATCAACTTCGGACGCGACTACAAGAGTAATAATAAAAAAATGCAGAATAGCGATACTGACGCGGGGGTCTTGTAAGCTGTAAAAACTATCAACAGGAAGTTAATACCTTGTCGGCAAGGAGTTAACTTTTTGTTGACAGGATATTGGCTCTTAGTGTGCAGGGAATTAAGGGCAGCGGAGCCTGGGGTGAAATATCGGTCTATTGTGGTGGCTTGAACTTCCATGTCCGAATGTCCTTGGGGGGAGCGTATGATGAATTTTGTTTTATCTGAATCTGAGTCCCTTTTTTCTTGATGGAGGTAGGATTTTTATAGTTTTTAGGAGTTGGTTCTGTTAGTATTTCTATCTCATTTTCCGGTGTGTCAATTACAGAAACCGACAGTCGAATGCTATTGGCTATAGTATTTCCATCGGCACTGCAAAAACTGAGATAAGCTATTAGCTCATCGTCTTGCCAGTCGGAAGGAAGTTGTAGTTCAGCGTGTTGGGAAGAGCGCAGTGCAGTTTTCGTATCATAAACGGCCGTTTCTTTGTCTTTGTTGTATACCAGTAACATAGCAATATCTGTATCTTCTGCATTCCCCATACCGCTATTGTCCTGCCAGTTGAAGTACATCTTATTTCCGTTTTGCGTAGCTGTACCTTCAAATATCGGCATTAGGGTTCCCATAGAAACCAATACCCGGTCAAAGTCAATTCTGATTTCTTTTCCACTGCCAGTCACGGCTCTTTTCAGAGTATAGGACATAGCGGAGTTGAACGCGGATTTATCCTGTGTAAATTCCTTGTAACCAATACGTATGAAAGGTTTTATAGCTTTCAGGAAGCTGAATGCCGTGGCGAATTTACCGCGTTGTTCCTGTTGTTTCGGTGTGCGCGGGTTGCTGACTTTGGCGGCCCGTGCGCGTATATAGTAGTTTGATTTCCAGCGGAACCCTACTATCGGTCCCACTTTACCGGAGAAACCTCCGAGAATGCCCTGGTTGATAATTCCCATGATATCGTGTTTTTAATTACTTGTTTCTGTCACTGCGCAAATATATGGAAAATAAATCTCTTCAAGCCGCTTCCTGTGATTTTTGCGTTCATTTGCGTCATTTTGCGTAGTTAACTCTTTGATCTTCTTCATTGTATTATGATCTGTTTCCGTTACACCCGGAATGCACTTGCTCCGTATCAAGGCCGTACTTTCTTCGGTCAGAGGTACCTGTGAGTGGAGATGGTACGGAGCAAGTATCTGCTACATTTGGGCAGGCGCTGGAATTGGAATTGCAAAAGCGCGATACGGTTTTGGTATTTTAGGAGCGTACGTCAGTTGCTCATTCAAAATATATTTTTGAAATAAAAAATCCCCCTTCCCCGTTTTACCGGTAAAAGGAGGATTTCACTTAAAATTATGATGGACTTTTTATTTCAAGTCTCTCAGTTCCCAGCCCAGTGCACTGGCACCTAAAACAGCTGCATCAGAGTCCTTCAACTCAGACATCAACAATTTGGCTTTACCTTTATAGATGTTCAACACATTGTCATCGATAGCTTTCTGGATGGGTTTGAAGATATAATCTCCGGATTTGGCCAATCCGCCAAACAGGATAATAGCTTCGGGGCTTGAGAAAGCGATAGCATCAGCAATAGCTTCACCCAGAATGTTGCCTGTGAAGTCGAAAATATCTTGTGCCAGTTTGTCACCTTGAACCGCTGCATCGTATACGTCCTTTGAAGTGATATTCTCAGCAGGGATAGAGCGAAGCAAACTTGGTTCGGTACGTGCAGTCAGGAATTCGCGGGCTGTACGTGCTACACCGGTAGCCGAGCAGTAAGTTTCCAGACAGCCGTGACGTCCGCATCCGCAAAGACGACCATTTTCGCGGCGTATGATAACGTGACCCAATTCTCCGGCAAAACCGTCGTGGCCATAAACCATCTGACCGTTGATAACGATACCGCTACCTACACCTGTACCCAGAGTAATCATGATAAAATCTTTCATACCACGTGCAGCACCATAAGTCATTTCACCGATAGCTGCGGCGTTAGCGTCGTTAGTCAATGCAGTAGGTATACCCAAGCGCTCCTCGAACATGGCTGCCAAAGGTATTACACCTTTCCATGGCAAGTTGGGGGCAAATTCGATAGTACCGCTGTAGTAGTTACCATTGGGAGCACCGATACCGATACCTTTGATTTTATCTACACCGCCATTAGCGATAATCAAAGGCAACAGATTCTTGCAGACTGCATCTACATAATCATCTGCTTGATCGTGAGCGCCGGTTTTGATGGAACCGCTTGCAATAATAGTTCCGCGTGCATCCACAATACCAAAGACGGTGTTTGTTCCGCCTATGTCAATACCTACTACGTAGGGTTTTTCCATGCTTGAATTCATGATATTAATGTTTTGTTTAAAGGGTTAGTTAATTAGTATTATGGTTACAAATTACACAAAGAAAAACGACACTTCAAAATCTTTTTGAAAAAAAGTTCACCCTCTTTGCAACTTTTCGTAACATAGCTGCGTCTAATAGTGAAAATTAATAAGAAAACAGACTAAAACAGAGGTATACGTGATACAACTGAAAGACATTAACAAGACCTACAACAACGGAGCACCCTTGCATGTGCTCAAAGGCATCAACCTCGATATCAAGCGGGGTGAGTTTGTTTCCATCATGGGAGCTTCGGGTTCCGGTAAATCCACCTTACTTAATATATTGGGTATTTTGGATAACTATGATACCGGTGAGTATTATCTGAATGGTACACTGATCAAAAACCTCAGTGAGACTAAAGCGGCTGAATACCGGAACCGTATGATCGGGTTCATCTTTCAGTCGTTTAACTTGATTTCCTTTAAAAATGCAGTAGAGAATGTGGCGCTTCCGCTTTTCTATCAGGGAGTAAGTCGCCGCAAGCGCAACGCCATGGCACTGGAATATCTGGATCGCTTGGGATTGAAGGATTGGGCGCACCACATGCCGAATGAAATGTCCGGTGGACAGAAACAGCGTGTTGCTATCGCCCGTGCCCTTATCACTCAGCCTCAGATTATCCTGGCCGATGAACCTACCGGTGCTCTTGATAGTAAGACTTCCGTGGAAGTAATGCAGATTCTTAAAGATTTGCACAGTACGGGGATGACTATCATAGTGGTTACCCACGAAAGTGGTGTAGCCAATCAGACAGATAAGATAATCCATATCAAGGATGGTATTATCGGCAGTATCGAAGAGAATCGTGATCATGATGCTTCTCCATTCGGAAAAGACGGATTTATGAAATAAAAGAATGTACAATGTACAATTTACAACGTACAATTGAAGCTTCGCCAACATTCCGGAAGGCAAATTGTAAATTGTAAATTGTCAAATAGTAAATGAATATATGTTTGATATTTGGCAAGAAATATACGGAACCATTAAGCGGAATAAGTTGCGTACGTTCCTTACAGGGTTTGCCGTGGCATGGGGCATCTTTATGCTTATCGTGTTGTTGGGTGCCGGAAACGGTATCATCCACGCCTTCGAGCAATCGTCCTCAGAACGTGCATTGAACTCTATCCGCATTTTTCCGGGATGGACTTCCAAGCCTTATGCGGGATTGAAGGAGGGACGTCGTGTCCGTTTGGAGAATAATGACCTGGAGGCTACTGAAAAGTATTTTCCGGATTATGTAATCAGTGCCGGTGCTACCGTGCGGCAGAGCAATGTAAACGTCAGTTTTGGGCAGGAGTATGTGAATATCTCCCTGATGGGAGTACACCCCAACTATACGGAGGTAGAGACGGTGAAAACTGCTGACGGGCGTTTTGTTAATCAGAATGATTTGAAAGAACGCCGCAAGGTGATCGTTATACATAAAAAGACTGCCGATATTCTATTTGGCAAAACTCATACCGAACCTATCGGGCAGTTTGTCAATGCAAGTGGAGTAGCATATCAGGTGGTAGGTATTTATAATGACCAGGGAGACCGCGAAGCCAGTGAGGCCTATATTCCTTTTTCTACTTTGCAGACCATCTATAATAAAGGCGAACAGCTGAATAATATTATTTTCACTACTAAAAATCTGGAAACAATAGAAAGTAACGAGATCTTTGAGGCCAACTATCGCAGGGTAATTGGTGCCAGTCGTCATTTTGATCCTCAGGACAACAGTGCCATCTGGATATGGAACCGCTTTACTGATTATATGCGGACACAAAACGCCATGGGGATGCTTCGTACAGCTATCTGGGTGATTGGTATTTTCACCTTGCTGAGTGGAATTGTAGGGGTTTCAAACATCATGTTGATTACGGTGAAAGAGCGTACGCGTGAATTCGGTATCCGTAAGGCTCTTGGGGCGAAACCATTATCTATCCTTTGGCTGATTATTGTGGAGAGCGTTGCTATCACTACTTTGTTCGGGTATATAGGGATGGTGGCCGGCATTGCCGTTACGGAATGGATGAACTCGGCTTTCGGTAATCAGACTATGGATGCGGGTATGTTCCAGCAAACCATGTTCTCGAATCCGACTGTAGATTTGAGTGTCGCCATTCAGGCTACGCTGACCTTGATTATAGCGGGAACGCTGGCCGGTTTCTTCCCGGCAAAGAAGGCTGTAAGCATCAGTCCGATAGAAGCATTGAGAGCGGATTAGTGGCTATAGTATGAATCATTTATCACTAATCACTAAACATTAATCACTATTAACATGAGAATAGATATAGACTCTTGTGAGGAAATCCTCATCACGATTACAAGAAACAAGACGCGAAGCTTGCTGACGGCATTCGGTGTATTCTGGGGTATCTTCATGCTGGTGGCGCTTATCGGTGGCGGGCAGGGGATGCAGCAGGCTATGAGCTCCCAGTTCGAAGGCTTTGCCACGAATTCGGCTTTCCTGGTTTCGCAGAAGACGGGAGAGGCGTATAAAGGTTTCCGGAAAGGACGTTGGTGGAATCTGGAACTCTCTGATATTGAGCGTCTGCGCAATGGGGTGGCGGAAATTGATATCATCACTCCTTCTATCGCCTATTGGGGAAGAACGGCAGTGCATGGAGATAAGAAATATGAATGTAGCGTAAAGGGATTGTATCCCGAATATGAGCATATAGAGCACCAGGAGATGGCGTATGGACGCTTCATCAACGATGTGGATATTAAGGAAGCACGTAAAGTCTGCACAATAGGTAAACGTGTGTATGAAAGTTTGTTTCACCCGGGAGAAGACCCTTGTGGAAAGTATATCCGGGTAGACGGTATTTACTATCAGGTGGTGGGTATGTGCTCGTCCGAGGGCAACATGAATATTCAGGGACAGGCTTCGGAAGCAATAACATTGCCTTATACAACCATGAAACAAGCCTATAATCTGGGCAACCGGATACATGTGGCATGTTTCACCGTGAAGCCCGGTGTCAAGGTGACGGATATTCAGGATAAGGTGGAGCACATAGTAAAGGCGGCTCATTACATCTCTCCGGATGATAAGCAGGCAGTGATGATGCTGAATGCGGAGGCCATGTTCTCTATGGTGGATAATCTGATGACGGGAGTCCGAATATTGATCTGGATGGTAGGTTTGGGTACCTTGTTTGCCGGAGCTATTGGCGTATCGAACATTATGATGGTGACAGTGCGTGAGCGTACCACGGAAATTGGCATTCGCCGCGCCATCGGAGCACGTCCGAGGGATATCTTGCAGCAGATTCTTTCTGAAAGTATGGTGTTGACTACTATTGCGGGTATGGCAGGTATCTCTTTTGCTGTATTGGTATTGCAGGTATTGGAGGCTGCCGCCAATGATCCGGGGCATATCACTACTCATTATCAGGTTTCATTTGGCCTGGCTATCGGTACCTGTGCGCTATTGATTGCTTTAGGAGTGCTTGCAGGTTTGGCTCCGGCCTATCGTGCCATGGCAATTAAACCTATTGAGGCTATCAGGGATGAATGATAAGAGGAGCGATAACTCCTTAATTTCCTAATATAAAAATAAAGAAACAATAATATAATAATAGTATGAAAAAGTATCTGAAAATCGCATTATTGGTAGTTGTAGCTGCCATTTTCATCTTCACGTTTGTATTCCTTTACCAGAAGTCTAAACCCAAGATTACGGTGTATGATACAGTAACTCCGACAGTGGCCGACCTGGAAAAAACGACTGTGGCAACCGGAAAGGTAGAACCGAGGGACGAGATTCTCATTAAACCCCAGATATCGGGTATCATTGACGAGTTGTATAAAGAAGCGGGACAGACTATACGCAAGGGAGAAGTGATTGCTAAGGTGAAAGTGATTCCCGAACTAGGTACGTTGAACTCTGCCGAGAGTCGTGTGCGTCTGGCGGAACTTAATGCGAAACAGGGCGAAACGGACTTTGCCCGCATAGAGAAGTTGTTTGAAGACAAGCTGATCAGTCGTGAAGAATATGAAAAAGCCGAGGTAAGTGTAAAGCAGGTGCGTGAAGAGTTGCAGACTGCTAAGGATAACCTGGAAATTGTGAAGGAAGGTATTACAAAGAGCAGTGCTTCTTTCTCAAGTACGTTGATCCGTTCCACAATTGATGGTTTGATACTGGATGTACCGGTAAAAGCCGGTAACTCGGTGATCATGAGTAACACGTTCAATGATGGTACGACAATCGCTACGGTTGCCAATATGAATGATTTGATTTTCAGAGGTAAAATTGATGAAACGGAAGTCGGTCGTGTTCATGAAGGTATGCCTGTGAAGTTGACAATTGGTGCTTTGCAGAATCTTTCATTTGACGCTATACTGGAATATATCTCTCCGAAGGGGGTAGAAGAAAACGGTGCCAATCAATTTGAGATAAAGGCAGCTATACAGGTGCCCGATACGGTGATGATTCGTTCGGGGTATTCTGCTAATGCGGAAATTGTACTGGAACGTGCACAAAAGGCGCTTACTTTACCTGAAAGTACTATTGAGTTCAGTGGAGACAGCACATTTGTATATGTGATGACGGATAGTGTGCCTGCCCAGAAGTTCGAGCGTAAAGAGGTGAAAGTGGGTATGAGTGACGGTATCAAGATTGTTATCAAAGACGGTGTGGACGGCAAAGCCAAAGTGCGCGGTGCAGAGAAGAAGGATAAATAAATGCCGGTGAAGTAACCTTGTATAATTCAATAATAACAGATTATGAAGAAGAACTTAATAATAGGATGCATGGCTGTCTTTGCTGTCTCGGTGCAGGCACAGGAGGGCTGGACATTGCGCCAATGCATCGACTACGCTATAGAACATAATATCAGTATCCGTCAGAGTGCTAATGAGGCAGAACAAAGTGCCGTAAGCGTGAATACGGCCAAATGGGCGCGTCTGCCGAACCTGAACGGTAGTGCAGGGCAAAGTTGGAACTGGGGACGTACGGATGTGCGTATAGGAGATGAGCAAAAGTACATTAGTGTGAGTAGCCACAGTACTAATATGTCTTTGTCTACCAATGTTCCTATATTCACCGGTTTACAGATTCCTAATCAGTATGCTTTGGCCAAACTGAACCTTAAAGCTGCTATGGCGGATTTGGAAAAAGCTAAAGAAGATATTTCTATAAATATTGCTTCTGCTTATTTGCAGGTACTGTTCAATCAAGAGTTACATCAGGTTTCTCTTGGCCAGGTAGAGTTGAGCAAAGAGCAATATGCCCGTATATCTCGTCTTGCGGAATTGGGTAAAGCGTCTCCTGCGGAGGTTGCTGAGGCGAAAGCTCGTGTTGCCCAGGATGAGATGAGTGCTGTGCAGGCTGATAATAATTTTCGGTTAGCATTGCTTGATCTTAGTCAGCTTATTGAGTTGGAAACTCCGGAAGGATTCAGTTTGGCCGCTCCTGTAGTGAAGCTTGACTTGGAACCCCTTACTCCTCCGGATGAGGTCTATCAGACAGCTTTGTCGACTAAAGCTGCCATTCAGGCTGCACAATATCGTCTGGAGGGTAGCAAACACAACATCCGTATTGCTCAGAGTGCTTTCTATCCGCAATTGAGTTTTAGTGGTAGTCTTGGAACTAATTACTATTCTACCATTGACCGTAATTTTGGTGATCAGATGCGGGATAATTTCAGTAAGTATGTAGGATTTAGTCTGAGTGTTCCTCTCTTTAATCGCTTTACTACTCGTAACCGTGTGCGCACAGCGCGTTTACAGCAGGAGAATTATTCTCTGCAACTGGATAATACCAAGAAAACGCTCTATAAAGAAATTCAGCAAGCCTGGTACACTGCACTGGCTTCCGAAAGCAAGTATACCAGTAGTAGTACGGCAGCCAATGCCAGTATGGAATCTTTCAAGCTGATGAGTGAGAAGTATGATAATGGCAAAGCTAATGCAGTAGAGTATAATGAAGCGAAACAGAATTTGATGAAAGCCCAGTCTGATGAGTTGCAGGCTAAATATGAATATCTGTTCCGTACAAAGATATTGGACTTCTATAAAGGAATACCGATTGAATAACTTTTTTAGTGTCTTTCTCTTGAAAATCCTTCTTTGGCTGCGAGGCTGGGGGAGGATTTTCTGTATATTTGCCACATGACTCCTTTTATCAGTATAATTATTCCTTTTTATGGTACGGCAGACCCGGTATTGCTGCAACGCTGTATTACTTCTATCCGTGAACAGGGAATGGAAGAGGGGAGTTATGAAATCATTGTAGCAGATGATGAGAGTCAGACTACGGGGGGAGCACGTAATCGTGGAATGCAACAAGCGCATGGTGAATATCTTTTTTTTGTAGATGCTGATGATATTTTAGTACCGAATACACTTCGTTCTTGTTTACCTTTGTTGAAACTATACTCTCCTGATATTCTGAGGTTTGGTTTTAAAGAGTTTACCAGTGCCTCTTCGTTGGAGAAGCAGAATCCGACCAATCAACTGCCGTCTTATGCAGAATACTCATCCGGTGCCCACTTCATGGCATTGAATAATTTTACGGGAGTTGTTTGGGCGCATTTCTTCCGTCGAAGTTTATTGGAGACGTCTTCTCTTTATTTTAGTAAGACAAGCCTTTTTGAAGATGAAGAGTTTGTTGCCAAAGCTTACTTCTTCGCCCGAAAAATGTTGGTGACTTCTTATAAAGTGTATGGTTATTACTGTTCATCTTCTTCTTTAACGAGAATGATTGCTGAAGCTGAACGTCGGAGGAGGGTCTCTGATTTTAAAGAAATGCTTTTTCGGTTGAAAGCGTTTAGTCAGGCTTGTCAGTCTGACGCCTCTGTTGAGCGTTTGGAGGCATTGAATAGACGAATCCATTTTCTTGTTATCGACTATATCCGTCAGATGTGGCGGAATAAATGTAGTATAAATGAGATGAACCGGCAATTAGCTATCCTGAAACAAGAGGGATTAGTACCTTTGCCCTATAAAAAGTATTCTTGGAAGTATCGTTTGGTTTGTCCTGCCATTAATGTTTATATTCGTTTTGTTATATGAAGATATTGTTACTTGGAGAGTTTAGCGGGCTGCATTGGAATCTTGCGGAAGGACTTCGGGCTTTGGGGCACGATGTCTGTGTTGCTTCTGATGGTTGTGGTTGGAGGAACTATCCGCGTGATATAGCTCTTGACCGGCCGACGGATAGTTTGCGTGATGGTATCTGTTGCCTTCTCCGTATATTGCGTCATTTGCCGGGTTTTCGGGGATATGATGTTGTGCAGATTATCAGTCCTTATTTTTTGCGTTTACGCAGTGAACGTACTTTGCCTGTTTACCGTTATTTGCAACGGCACAATGGCAAGGTCTTTTTGGGAGCTTTCGGGACCGACTATTATTATATTCGTGCTTGTATGGAAACAAGCACTTTTCACTATTCGGATTTTAAGATCGGAGACCGGTATCGTGATACGGCTTTTAATCAGATTACTCTTCAGGATTGGTATTATGGTGGGGCAGCTCGTGCCACTCGGGCTATAGCCGAAACTTGTAATGGCATTATCGCCTGTTTGTGGGAGTATTACGCTTCCTATCAACCTTACTTTTCAGATAAGACAGCTTTCATTCCTTTACCTATCGATTTACGTGAGGTAACATCCCGCGTTCGCGGTGTGCCGGAGAAACTGAATTTCTTCATCGGTATTCAGTCTGCCCGTAGTAATTTGAAGGGGACTGATGTTATGCTGCCCGTTTTGCAAGAAGTGCAGCGCAAGTATTCTGAGCTTTGCCGCATCACTGAAGTGCATGATGTGCCTTATGCCCGCTATCAGCAGTTGATGGATGATGCTGATGTCCAGTTAGATCAGTTGTATTCGTATACCCCTTCCATGAATTCACTATTGGCTATGGCAAAAGGAGTAACGGTAGTGGGAGGCGGTGAGCCGGAGAACTATGAGATATTGAATGAAACAGAACTTCGTCCCATTATCAATGTCCTGCCCGACGAGCAAGATATTTATCAAAAGCTGGAAGATATAGTGCTTCATAAAGAGCGTATTCCGGAATTATCGGCGCAAAGTATTGAATATGTAGCCAAGTATCACGATCATGTGAAGGTGGCCCGCCAATATCTGGACTTCTGGGAAAAACATTAATCATTTCTTCTTGTATTTTGCCCTTGCAATAACTAAGTATTGTAAGGGCTAAATTTTATTAGGCAAAGTAATCATTTTCCCTTTGCCAAGGTAACTCGTATTATGTCTTCTAAGTACTTATAGATGCCCGATGTAACGTGAGTGAAAGATTATGAAACATACATCGGTAAAGATGTAATATCAGCGAAAGAATGTGTAAAATGATTATAGGTATCTCTTGGATTCGATACTGTATATTTGCTGTCGGTAAATTTTGCCTTTTCAAAAACAATAATAAAAAAGGATATAACTATGCGAAAACATTTTTGTCTTTTTCTGCTGGCATCTATTTTCTACAGTTATGCGACTCTTGCGCAAAACGCTTCTGCCAAAAATCCGGTGGTTCATGCCGATGTACCCGATATGTCAATGATCCGGGTGGGAGATACTTATTACATGAGTAGTACCACCATGCACATGGCTCCGGGAGTACCCATTATGAAATCTAAAGATCTAGTGAACTGGGAGTTGGTGAGTTACTGTTACGATATACTGGCCGATGTGGATGCACTGAACTTGAACAATGGTAAGAATGCTTATGGCAGTGGTACATGGGCAAGCTGCATTCGCTATCATAATAATATGTATTATGTGACAACATTTGCCGGCACCACCGGGAAGACCTATATATATACTACGAAAGATATAGAGAAAGGTCCTTGGAAAGCAATATCCTTTAATCCTTCTTATCATGATCATTCTGTTTTCTTTGACGATGACGGTCGTATTTATATCATCTGGGGAGGTGGTAAACTGCATATAGCGGAACTGAAGCCCGATTTATCCGGGATCAAAGAAGGTACCGAACGTGTCTTTATAGAGAATGCCAGTGCTCCGTCAGGAGATAATGTCGGATTACCTGCCGAGGGTTCACAGTTATTTAAAGTAAATGGGAAGTATTATTTATTCAATATTACTTGGCCGAAAGGAGGAATGCGTACAGTGGTTATTCACCGCGCTGATAATATAAATGGTCCTTGGGAAGGTAGAGTAGCTTTGCAGGATAAAGGTGTTGCCCAAGGCGGCTTGATAGATACGCCTGATGGCAGATGGTTTGCTTATCTTTTCCGTGACAATGGTTCTGTAGGCCGTATCCCTTACCTTGTTCCGGTGAAATGGGAAGATGGATGGCCGGTTCTCGGAATAAATGGAAAGGTTCCGGAAACATTGGATCTGCCGGCAAGTAAAGGCTTGATACCGGGTATTGTTGCCTCGGATGAGTTTACACGCAAGAAGAAAGATGCGGCTTTGCCGTTGGTTTGGCAGTGGAATCACAATCCGGATAATTCTCTCTGGTCAGTTAGTGAACGGAAGGGATATCTGCGACTCAAAACCGGACGGATAGATACTGATTTCCTGTCTGCAAGAAACACGTTGACACAGCGGACGATTGGTCCGGTATGTTCAGGAACTACTTCTATGGATGTGTCTGATATGAGAGAAGGCGATTTTGCAGGGCTTGCACTTCTTCAGAAAAAATATGGATGGATTGGTGTGAAATATGAAAACGGGGTAAAGAAGATTGTAATGGTAAGTGCGCAGACTGACAAACCGGAAGAGGTGGAAAGTCTGCCACTGAACCAAAATACAGTATTTCTGAAAGCCGAATGTGACTTTACAGATAAGAAAGATATAGCGGATTTCTACTATAGCCTGGATGGTAAGAAGTGGACAAAAATAGGAAGCCAGCTCAAGATGGCTTATACTCTCCCGCATTTTATGGGATACCGTTTCGGACTATTCAATTATGCTACCAAGACTCCCGGAGGGTATGTGGACTTTGATTATTTCCGTATAAGTGACAGTAAATGAGATAACGAGTAATTATAAATCATAATTGATATTAGACATGAAAAAGGTGAAATCGACGCTTTCCGTGGGTAAGCGCATCATTTTGTTGTCACTTTGTATGACAATGTTTTCAGTGGCAGGTTTTAGCCAAGGGGCTAAAGGTAAAAAGGTGAAGGGTGCTCCGGTATTCTTGCAGGCGGTTTATCAGGGGAATGATCAGGTGTACAACGAGAATCCGTTGCAGGCCGGTGAGTTTTATAATCCCATTTTGCAAGGTTGTTACCCCGATCCGTCCATAACCCGCAAAGGGGATGACTACTTCCTGGTGTGTTCATCGTTCGCTATGTTCCCCGGTGTGCCTATCTTCCATTCAAAGGATTTAGTGAACTGGACGCAGATAGGCCATGTACTGGACCGTACCTCACAGCTGAAAGTACATGATACGGGTATCAGTGCCGGCGTGTATGCTCCGGCCATCAAGTATAACCCCAATAATGATACTTTCTATATGATCACCACCCAGTTTGCGGGGGGATTCGGGAATATCATTGTAAAGTCGAAAGATCCTTTCAAAGGATGGAGTGATCCTATCAAGTTGAATTTTGACGGTATCGACCCCTCTATCTTCTTTGATGATAACGGCAAGGCGTATGTGGTTCATAACGATGGACCGAAGCGTGGTGAAGAACTCTATAATGGACACCGTGTGATTAAAATCTGGGAGTATGATGTGGAAAACGATCAGGTGATTCCCGGTTCGGATCAGGTTATTGTGAATGGTGGTGTGGATTTGTCCAAGAAACCTATCTGGATTGAAGCTCCGCATATCTATAAGAAGAATGGACGCTACTATCTGATGTGTGCCGAAGGCGGTACCGGAGATTGGCATAGTGAAGTAATCTTTGTGAGTGACAGCCCGAAAGGTCCCTTTATTCCGGCTCCCAATAATCCTATCCTGAGCCAGAGATACCTGAATCAGAACCGGAAGAATATGGTGGATTGGGCCGGACATGCCGATTTAGTGGAAGGTCCTGACGGCAAATATTACGGTGTGTTCCTGGCTATCCGTCCGAATGAGAAGGGCAGAGTGAACATTGGCCGTGAAACGTTTATCCTGCCGGTTGACTGGTCGGGAGAATTCCCTGTCTTTGAAAACGGATTGATTCCGATGGAGCCAAAGTTGAAAACACCTAAAGGAGTGGAGAATAAAGCCGGAAAAGACGGTTACTTCCCCAATGGCAATTTTACGTTCACTGAAAACTTCACATCTCCGCAATTGGATTACCGCTGGATTGGTTTGAGAGGCCCTCGTGAAGAGTTCATCTCAGTACTGAAAGACGGAGGATTGCAGATTACTCCTTTCCCGGTGAACATAAAAGAGGTGAAGCCTACTTCAACCCTCTTCTACAGACAGCAACATAATAACTTCTCGTTTACTACCACATTGCAGTATGTTCCGAAGACAGAGAAAGATCTGGCAGGCATCACTTGCGTACAGAGTGAAAAATTCAATTATGTCTTTGGCTTGACAAAAAAGGACAAAGATTTCTACATGGTGCTGGAAAGAACGGCAAGAGGTAAATCCGGACTTGTTGCAAGTGCAAAAGTAGATGTGAAGAATCCCATTCAATTGCGAGTAAAGGGTGAAGGAGATGGCTATGGCTTTTATTATTCAACGGATGGAACTGACTTCGTACAGTTGGGAAATACCGTGCCCGGTGATATTCTTTCAACGAACGTGGCAGGTGGTTTTACCGGTTGTCTGATAGGCTTGTACGCTACTTCTGCGAATGATATTGTTGTGAACAACCTGAAAGATGCGTATGCTGATTATTTCACTGTGGGATGTGCCATAAATATGGCAAATCTGAATTCATCTCAACAGATGGCATTGATTACTTCCAACTTTAACAGTATCACTGCAGAGAACGATATGAAACCTCAACCTACGGAGCCTGTGGAAGGACAGTGGAACTGGGAGAGCGCTGATAAGATAGCCAACTTTGCCCGTGCTAATAAAATAGGACTTCGCGGTCATTGCCTTGTCTGGCATGCCCAAACTCCGGACTGGATGTTCCATGATGAAAAGGGAAATTTGGTTTCCAAGGAGGTATTGTTTGAGAGAATGAGAAAGCATATTCATACGATTGTAAATAGATATAAGGATGTTGTCTATGCCTGGGACGTAGTGAACGAAGCGATGACGGATGATCCGAAAGCAGAAGTTCCTTATCGTCAGTCTCTCTATTATAAGATTGCAGGGGACGAGTTCATAAAGAAGGCTTTTGAATATGCTCATGAGGCAGATCCCAAAGCATTGCTTTTCTACAATGATTATAATGAGACCAACCCGGCGAAGCGTGACCGCATTTATAATATGGTTAAAAGCATGAAGGCTGAGGGAATACCCATCTCCGGAATCGGAATGCAGGGACATTATAATACCCTTTCTCCTACGGAGGATGAGTTCAGAAAGGCTATCGAGCTTTATTCGCAGGTGGTTGATAATATCCATATCACTGAACTGGACGTTCGTATCAATACGAGAGAGCAGGGAGGACAGTTGAGTGTGAACCAGGATAACAGGACGTTGGAATTGACTCCTGAAGCGGATGCGGCGCAGGTAGCCCAGTATGATATGCTGTTCCGGGTGATGCGCGAATACAAGAATGTGGTTAGCAATGTTACTTTCTGGAATGTATATGATGGTGATTCATGGCTGGATCGCCGCCGTGGTAACCGTCAGCGTAACTATCCGCTTCTGTTTGACGAAAACTTACTGCCGAAATCGTCGTATTATAAAGTGTTGAATTTCTAAATAAAGGTATTTGCACAGTTAATAATCCGCTCTATATCTTCATTCGTCAGTAATGGAGATATAGGGAGGCTTAACTCCTCATTATGGATGCGTTCCGTAATGGGGAGTTGTTGCATTCCATATTCTTTTTTCAACGCTTCCTGGCGATGGGGAGGGATAGGGTAATGAATTTGAGTACAAATGCCGTGACTATTGAGATAACGTTGCCATTCATCTCTGTGGGAAGAAAAGACGGGGAAGATATGAAAAACATTGGCTTCATTGATATCATCCGTATGGACAGTACTCTGTAATTCCAGACGCTGCCAGTCAATCCCTTCTTTATATAATTGTGCTATTTCCCTTCTACGGATATTATCCTGATCCAAACGAGAGAGTTTCACGGAAAGAACTGCCGCCTGCAACTCGTCCAGACGGCTGTTTATACCTTGATACCGATGTACATATTTCTCCGTGGAGCCATAATTGGCAATGGAACGCACTGTAGCGGCAAGCCTTGCATCGTGAGTGGTTATAGCGCCGCCATCCCCTAATGCCCCTAAATTCTTGGCTGGATAAAAACTGAAAGCAGCGGCATCTCCCAGATTACCGGCACGCAGAGGATGATTCCCTTTCCCCGGTAAACCTTTGTTCCAGACAGCTCCATGTGCTTGTGCAGCGTCTTCTATGACTTTCAGTCCGTAGCGGTTGGCTAACTTGCATATCTCTTTCATGTCAGCTAAACGCCCATACAGGTGGACGGGCAATATGGCACGCGTGCGGGAGGTAATCAGTGTCTCGGCATAGGCAGCATCTATATTGCATGTTTCGAAAGAAGGTTCACAAAGCATTGGCTTCAGGCCGGCACGAAGAATGGAAAGTAGGGTGGCAATGTATGTATTGGCGGGAACAATAACTTCATCTCCTGCATTCATCACTCCCAGTTCCCGGTAAGCCAGAAATATCAAAGTAAGAGCATCCAAACCATTTCCGGTGCCAACGCAATAAGAAGTACCGCAATAAGCAGCGAACTCCTCTTCAAAACGGGCTGTAGCTTCCCCGTGCAGATACCATCCGGAATGGGAAACACGCAACAGGGCTTCTGAAAGTTCGGGTTCGAAGGAGGCATTGATCTTTTGCAGGTCTAAATACTTTATCATAAGCGTAATTCGTAAACGTCATACATAATTGCTCTTGCGCCGAAACCTTCTTTTTGGAAGAGTAATCCCTCATTCAATATTTGTCCGCCGTGTTCGGTAGATATGCCAAAGTCGAAGTATCGCTTCTGCGCATAACGGTCGTATATTAATTGGTGGAAAAGCAGGTCGAGCGCACCGCATTTCTTTCCGCGTGGGGAAGCTGCGATGTATTGCACGTGGGCTACTTCGTCAGTCTCATACACAATGCATCCACCCAATGTTTCGGCTCCATCGCATACACGGAAAAGGGAAATCTGGCGGGGGAAATTGCTGTGCAGACGGGTAATCTCCTCTAGTGAATGTACGGGAGAGACACCGTATCGTTCGTGCAGGTTTTCTTCCAGTATCGGCCAGAAAGAAGCAAAGTCTTCATCTTCTGCAATCGTCAGTGAGGATGCCAGGGCTTTCTTCAGTTGGCGACGGCGGAGAGTACGGAAAGGCAGGCGGTCGTCCAGTGGAATGACGGATGAGATGCTCCGTGCCACAAGGGCTGCACCCAGCCGGGTGAGGACATAAAGGTCTTCTTCTGCAGGATAGCGGTGATAGATATGTGGAATAGCACGATAGACTATCGACTGCACACTGCATTCCTTCTGCAGATAATCGAGTGCGGCATGAAATACGCTTTCTACTTGTTGCAGGGTGATGGAAGGAGAAAGGAGCATTCCGCCATACGTCAGTCCTTGATGGGAATAGAAACAACTGCCGGAAAGATTACCGGGAAGCAGGGCTGTTAACTTCCGGTTACAGAAGATCATTAGGGAACAATCCTGGAAACGGTCGGCATGATAATCCATATAGTCACGCTGCATGAGGAACGTACCGTTTTTGGAGCGGCGCACGAAGCGGTCCCAGCGCTCTTTATCTCCTGCTGAGTAGCGGATTATATGCCATTCCTGATCGGTTGCCACACTTATTTCCATGTATCTGCCTGTCTTTTATATTACTTTCGGAATTCAAATATAGGTATATTTTTAAAGTTTTGCATATATGTCAGCCTGAAAGGCTATATGCGAAACTTACGTATAATTTAAATAACGTGAGTTTAGGTGGTTTATTATTTATGCGAATCATCAGGAGTTGAATTGGGATCATATCGGAAAAGTTACGAGCTACCGGCTACAAGCTACAAGTAGCTGCGCTATGTTCCGAAAGGCACTTGTAGCTTGTAGTCGGTAGCTGATTCATAACGGAATAGAAAAGAACAAAAGTGATTAGTGTTTAGTGATAAGTGATAAGCGCCATTCGGTATATTATTTTTTAGACGCGGATGACACGGATAACGCGGATTTAAAAGGCTGCGCTATAAAAGTGGATAAAAAAAAGATCCGCGTTATCCGTGTCATCCGCGTCTAAAAGATTATTTATCATTTAACTCATAACCCTACAGAGAAGAGCAAACCAAAGTTCATATGTCCCGTAACCACCTGTGTGACAAGAAACTTGGTGTTCCATCATGATCAGTCGTAGTGAAACACAAGTTCAGTCCTAGTGGGAGGTACCTTCAGTCGTAGTGGGAGATATCTTCAGTCGTAGTGGGAAGCACCCTCGGTTTAGCATAGTGAATGAATCATTGTATTGTTCATGCCCCGCCATAACTGTGTCTCAACCGTACTTGCTCCGTACCTTCTTCGCTCAGAAGTACCTCTGACCGAAGAAATCCCGGACTTGGTACGGAGCAAGTGCATCTCGGGTACAGTCAGAAGTTGTGTAAGCCGTTTAATGTCGAAATATCCCGAAACTTAAAAAATGTGTCTGAAAACGAAAAAGTTCATCTTTTTTCTTTCCGTTAGGACAGGATAAGAAAGACTATTCGTTATATTTGTAGCAATTTAAAAACCCGAACAAAATGAAAAGAATAACTTTGAAATTTATTCCCGGTGTATTTCTGGCAGTTATATTCCTGCTAAGTTCTTGTACTTCTGCATATAAGGTGACGAAGTCAGAGGGAACCATGGTGGCGATTGACTCTACTTGGGATGTGAACCCGGATGCTGAAGCGGTGGCACTGCTTGCTCCTTATAAGGCAAAAGTTGACAGTATCATGTATCGTGTGGTGGGTACTGCGGAAATGAGTATGGATAAAGGAGCTCCGGAGAGTTTGCTTTCCAATCTGGTAGCGGATGTATTGCGCAATGCTGCCGCACAAGTGCTGGGCAAGCCTGCCGATATGGGGCTGATAAATATGGGTGGTTTGCGTAATGTACTGACAGAAGGCCCTATCACTACCGAAAATATCTATGAGATATTACCTTTCGAAAATTCCCTTTGTGTATTAACAATGAAGGGAGTCTATCTGAAAGAACTGTTTAATAATATCGCTGTGCGTCATGGTGAAGGTATCAGTGGAGTACAGCTCCTGATTACGAAAGACGGGAAATTGCTGCAAGGTACGGTTGGCGGGCGTCCGATAGAAGACGATCAACTCTATACGATTGCTACAATCGACTATCTGGCTGACGGAAACGACGGGATGACTGCTTTGCCTCAGGCAGAGAAACGGGAATGTCCGGACGGAGCCACTTTGCGCGGCCTGTTCATGGACTATGTGGAACGTCAAACTGCTGCCGGAAAGAAGATCACTTCGCGTCTGGAAGGTAGAGTAACTGTGAAAGATGAGTAATCCTGCTCACCGAGAAAATAAATCATAATTCATAAATCAGAAATCATGAAACGATATATTCTTTTAATGTTGGCAGTCTGCTGCCTTCTTCCGGCATCAGCACAACAATCTATCCGGGAAATCTCCAAGGAACCCCTTTGTCTGCTGACTCCCGACTCTGCACAGAAAACCAAGCAATTGGTGATTCTGCAAACAAGTGATACACATAGCCGCATTGAGCCCATTGCCGTAAATGCTGCCGACCGCTATGCCGGTATGGGCGGAACCGTGCGCCGGGCCACCTTTATTAAAGAGGCACGCAAGGTGAACCCTGATCTGTTGCTGTTCGACTGTGGAGATATCTCTCAGGGAACTCCTTACTATAATCTGTTCCAGGGAGAAGTAGAAGTCAAGATGATGAACCTTATGGGTTACGATGCCATGACGATTGGTAATCATGAGTTTGATTTCGGTCTGGAAAATATGGCACGTCTGTTCCGTATGGCAAACTTCCCGGTGGTATGTGCCAACTATGACGTAACAGGTACGGTGTTGGAAGGACTGGTGAAACCTTATACTACTTTCAGCCGCAATGGATTGAAGATCGGTGTCTTTGGTCTTGCTCCGAAGATGGAAGGATTGGTGCAGGCCGATAAATGTGAAGGTGTGGTTTATAATGATCCGATAGAAGTGGCACAGAAGACGACGGATCTGCTGAAGAACCAGGAAGGTTGTGATGTCGTTATTTGCTTATCGCATCTGGGTTATCAGCTTAAAGGTGCTCCTTGTGACGAAGAACTGGCACAGAAAACAAATAATATTGATGCCATATTGGGCGGACATACCCATACTTTCATGAAAGAGCCTGCTATTTATTTGAATAAAGACGGTAAGAATGTACCTGTGATGCATACAGGAAAAAGTGGAATTTATGTGGGAATGTTGAAACTGACACTTACAGAAGAAGAAGCCCAACCATCATTATAGATAATACATAATTAGTTGGGGGAGGATTTATTTGTATTAGGATGGTAATGAACTAAATGCTGATAATAGATTAACGCGGATGACGCGGATAACGCGGATTTAAAAGGCTGCGCTATAAGAAGTATTAAAAAAAGATCCGCGTCATCCGTGTCATCCGCGTCTAAAAGATTATTTATCATTTAACTCATAACCCGTAAGAAATGAATAAATACCGCCAACGAACTACAAAGAAATGAAAAGAATAATTCTCTTGTTGTTGGCTATCCTTTTATGGGGTGGCACATCCTTGCTTCATGCCCAGGCAGAAGCCCCTTTTCTACCTTCAGCGGCAGATGCACGTTGCAAACAGTGGGTAGATTCCGTATTTTCCGGTTTGAACCTGCAAGAGAAAGTAGGGCAGTTGATTGTCACCACTTTTCCGGCCAAGGCGGATAAGCAGAAAAAGAAGCAGATACGTGATCTTGTGAAGAAGTATAAGATCGGAGGTCTGCTCTTTGCCGAAGGTACGCCGGAAGAACAGGCAATATTGACGAATATTGCGCAGAAGAACTCCAAAGTTCCCGTTATGATCACTTTTGACGGTGAGTGGGGGCTCTCCATGCGTCTGGAAGGTACACCTTATTTCCCAAAGAATGCGGCTCTGGGCTGCATTGAAGACAATCAGTTGATTTATGAATACGGACGTGAGGTGGCACGGGAATTTCGTGAATTGGGTGTGCATGTCAATTTTGCACCTGATGCGGATGTGAATACCAATCCTTTGAATCCGGTGATTCATGTTCGTTCGTTCGGTGAAGATCCGAAGAAAGTAGCCGAAAAGGTGCTGGCTTACAGTCGTGGATTGGAAAGTGGTGGTGTGCTGTCCGTAAGCAAACACTTTCCCGGTCATGGAGATACGGACGTGGACTCGCATAAGGGACTGCCGGTGCTCTACTATAATCGTGAACGTTTGGATAGCGTCGAGCTGTATCCGTTCCGCGAAATGGTGCGTGCCGGATTGGGCGGTGTGATGGTAGGTCATTTGCAGGTGCCTGCTTTGGAACCGGACGCCAAAACGGCATCTTCACTTTCCAGAAATGTAGTGACGGGATTACTGAAAGATGAAATGGGTTTTCAGGGCTTGGTGTTTACGGATGCGCTGGATATGAAAGGTGTCTCGTCTGTGCCCCAGCTTACTATAAAAGCCTTACTTGCCGGAAATGATATGGTACTGGTGCAGTACAACACCGCAAACGCTGTGCAGGAAGTGCTAAGTGCTGTGAAAGAGGGCGTTCTCTCTGAGAAAGAAGTGGAAGCGAAATGCCGTAAGATACTTACTTATAAATATTTGTTAGGCTTGCGCCAGCCACGCCCGCAGTTACAAGTTAGCGGAATGAGCTATCGTATCCATACGGATGAGGCGAAGGCTCTGGTAACCAGGTTGCGCCAAGCCTCCATTACGGTGCTTGGCAATCATTTCGGGATATTGCCTTTGACACCGGTCGGTGGTGCTCCTATTGCTCTTCTGAGTATAGGCGAAGGCAAAGACAGTGTTTTTGTGGATGAGATGAAGAAATTATCTCCTGTTCCTATGGAGTGTTTTCGTTTGACAAGAGAAATGTCGGAAGATGGCCGCCGTGAACTGGCGCGTAAGTTGGCGGACTATCGGCGTATAGTGGTCAGCGTATCGGGAAAAGATGCCGATGTGGTTGCTTATGCCGATTTCCTGGCGGGATTGGACTTGTCCGTGCCGCTGGTATATGCTTTTTTTACGTCTTATCGTGGAATGCAACCGTTAGAGCCTGCTTTGAACCAAGCCAGCGCCGTAGTGCTGGGACATTCTTCTGAAGCGGATATCCAACAATATGTGGCAGGTGTCATCTTTGCCAAAGTGCCTGCCCAAGGCAAACTTTCCATGAGTATCGGAAGTCTTTATCAGGCCGGTGAGGGAAGTGTGATCACTCCGGGGATGAAGCCGGGAAGTATTATTCCCGAGGATTTGGGGATGAAGTCCAATGAGTTACATCGCATTGATGCTATCGTGCGGGCAGGATTGGCTGCCGGAGCTTATCCCGGTTGCCAGGTGCTGGTGCTGAAAGACGGTCAGACAGTGTATGATAAATGTTTCGGTATACATTCCGATAAGGATACCACTGCTGTACGTCCTACGGATCTGTTCGACCTGGCTTCTCTGACAAAGACTACTGCAACGCTGCTTGCTGTGATGAAACTTTATGATGGTGGTAAATTAAAACTGACGGATAAGGTTTCCCAATACTTACCTTTCCTGCGAAGTACGAATAAGAAGAATATTACGATTAAGGACTTGCTTCTTCACGAGTCTGGCCTGCCGCCTTATATTCGTTTCTATCTGGAGGCTATCGACCCGAACTCCGTGCATGGACCGTATGCTCAAAGTTGGGTGGATGAATGGCATCGCACGCGGGTAAGCGAACATAGCTATTATTGTTCGGATTTCAAGTTCAAGAAAGGACTGGTGTCGGAGAAAGAATCATCGGTTTACAACTTGCATGTAGCTGATAAGATGTGGTTGAATAAGAGCTTTAAGAATACCATCCTGCAAAAGATTGCCCGTTGCGAAATGGACAGTAAGCGGTATGTGTACAGTGATCTCGGCTTTATCCTGCTGCAACAGGTGGTAGAGTCAATTGTCAAGTTGCCGATGGACCTCTATCTGGCTAAAGAGTTCTATGCGCCTATGGGCTTGCAGCGTACCATGTACCTGCCTTTGCAGAAATACTCCAAAGAAGAGATAATGCCTACGGCTGCAAACGACTTCCTGCGTCGTCAGGACTTGTGTGGCTATGTGCATGATGAGGCTGCTGCCTGCATGGGTGGCATATCCGGTAATGCCGGTCTCTTCTCCACCGCCTCCGAAGTGGCTAAAATCTATCAGATGATATTGAACGGTGGCGAATGGAACGGTAAACGCTATCTGAGCGAAGCGACCTGCCGCCTGTTCACTACGGAAACTTCTGCTATCAGCCGTCGGGGATTGGGCTTCGACAAACCTAATCTGAAGGATTTGAAGAATAGTCCTTGTGCTGCCTCTGCTACCGCTGCCGTTTATGGGCATACCGGTTTCACGGGGACTTGCGCCTGGGTGGATCCAGAACACGGGACGGTGTACGTCTTCCTCAGTAACCGCCTGTGTCCCAATGTGTGGAATACGAAATTGGGTGAAATGAATATTCGCACGGATATACAAGAGGCGATTTATAAAAGTCTGAAATAGCTGGAGCATAGAAATACGGGAGACACGGGAAATACAGCGTTTTTTACTAATTAGTCGAAAAAACTCTGTGTTTTCCGTGTCTTTGTGTTTGAAATACTATAACTTTGGTAGCCTTAATGTATAGATAATAATGAAGAAACTATTCCTATTCCTCTTGATACTATTCAGTTGTTGTGCCCGTTTTGATGCTCAGACACATCGCTTACCGGCACCGCAATCCCCTGTTACGCCTGTTGAACCTATCCTGATGCGTCCCTTTACCAATGATGCCCGCTGCCGGCAGTGGGTGGACTCAGTGCTCAACAAGATGAGTCTGAAAGAACGTATCGGACAGCTATTCATTTATACCATTGCCCCCCAACAGGATAAAGCAAACCGCGACCTGTTGCGCAAAGTAGTGGACGATTACAAAGTGGGTGGCCTGCTTTTTTCCGGTGGTTTAATGGAAAACCAGGTGGCACTGACTAATGAAGCGCAGAAAATAGCGGATATTCCGTTGATGATTACCTTCGATGGTGAGTGGGGACTTTCCATGCGTTTGCGGGGTACACCGGTGTTTCCGCGAAATATGGTTCTGGGCTGTATACAAAACGACAGCCTGCTCTATGAGTACGGGCGCGAGATGGCCCGGCAGTGCCGTGAGCTTGGCGTGCAAGTCAACTTTGCTCCTGTGGCGGATGTGAATATCAATCCGAAGAATCCCGTTATCAATACCCGCTCTTTTGGAGAAAGTCCGGTAAATGTGGCGGATAAAGTGATAGCTTATGCACGTGGACTGGAAGATGGCGGTGTACTTTCCGTAAGCAAGCATTTTCCCGGTCATGGAGATACGGATGTGGATTCGCATCATTCATTGCCGAAGTTGTCGTTTTCGCGTGCACGTCTGGACAGTGTGGAGCTTTATCCGTTCAGAAAGGCGATTCAGGCCGGACTGTCCGGTATGATGGTGGGACATTTGGAAGTGCCGGTGCTTGAGCCGAAACGAGGAGTACCTTCCTCGCTTTCGCGCAAAGTGGTGCATGATTTGCTGACACAGGAGATGCAGTTCAAAGGGTTGGTGTTTACGGATGCACTTGCCATGAAGGGAGTATCTGCCAATAACACGAGTATTTGCTTGCAGGCATTGCAGGCGGGGCACGACCTGTTGCTCGTTCCCCGGCGGATAAAGGAAGAGGTGGAAGCTATACTGGATGCCGTGAAGAGCGGTGAGTTGACAGAAGCGGAGATCGAAACGAAGTGTCGGAAAGTGCTTACCTATAAATATGCTCTCGGATTGTCGAAGAAACCTTTTGTCCGTCTTTCCGGTTTGGGAAACCGTATCAATACGGCACATACGCGTGATCTGATACGGCGTCTGAACCAGGAGGCGATCACTGTGCTGAGAAATAAGAACAATGTGCTTCCGCTGGATGCGGATACCCGTGAAGTGGCAGTGCTCAATGTGGGGGATGCGAAAGAGGTACAGCCGTTCCTGAAAGAACTCTCCGGATATATAAATTCCGCCGGGACGAAAGGAAGTCCCACCGTCTTTCAGCTGAAGAAAGACTTGCAGCCTGCTGCACGCAAGCTGTTGCGTGATTCATTGTCGCAATATAAACGTATTCTTGTCTGCGTCACGGAACATCGTCTGGCACCCTACCAACCATTCTTTGCCGAGTTTACTCACGATGTGCCGGCGGTTTATCTGCTTTTTATTCCCGGTAAGCAGATGTTGCAGATACGCCGGGCAGTGTCGGCTGCGGACGCCGTAGTATTGGCACATTCTTCGATAGATGATGTGCAGTGCCGGACAGCCAAAATACTTTATGGAGATGCAACAGCCGACGGACGTCTCTCGGCAAGCATCAGCAATTTGTTTGCCACAGGTACGGGGCAGGTTATTACTCCGAAGACACCGCTCCACTTTGTGCCCGATGAGTATGGAGTGAATTCTCGTCTGCTGACCCGTATCGATGAGATTGCGAAAGAAGGAATTAAGGAAGGTGCCTATCCCGGTTGCCAGATTGTGATATTGAAAGATGGAAAGGAAATGTATAATAAGGCATTCGGAACGCATACCTGGCCGGGTGCTTCTGCCAATAGGCTTTCTGCATCCGTTATTCCGGGTGCTACTTTGCCGGTATCCCCGACGGATGTTTACGATCTTGCTTCGCTGACAAAGACTACGGCAACGTTGCTTGCCGTCATGAAGCTGTATGATAAAGGACGTCTGAATCTTACTGACCGTGTGTCGGACTATCTGCCTTGGCTTCAGGATACGGATAAAAAGGATATTACTGTCCGGCAATTACTGTTGCATGAGTCCGGATTGCCTTCCACGTTGTTGTTCTATCTGGAAGCTATCGATAAGGAAAGTTATGAAGGGACTCTTTTCAAGGCAAAGCCCGATGCCGCACATTCTGCACAGATCGGTGTACGTACTTGGGCAAACCCGAAGTTCAAGTTCCAGAAGGGGCTGACATCCAAAGTACGCACGGCAGAGCATACATTGCAGGTTTCTGATAGCTTGTGGTTGAATCGCTCCTTCAAGGAGGCATATCGGCAAAAGATTATAGAAACTCCGTTGCGCGACCGGCGCTATCGGTATAGTTGTGTCGGCTTTATCCTGTTGCAGCAGTTGGTGGAAGCGCGTACGGGAATGTCGATGGATGCTTTTCTGGAGCAGGAGTTCTATGCTCCGATGGGACTGAAACGTACCGGATACCTGCCGCTGCGAGGTGCAGCTACTGCGGGAACGGCTTATGCCGGCATTGTTTCCGGTAGCCATGCTCCTCTGTCGAAAGCCGAAATTATACCTTCTTCCTTTGATCCTTTCTTGCGGAAGACTGTTCTTCAGGGTTTTGTACATGATGAGTCGGCAGCCTTCCAGGGTGGTGTATCGGGTAATGCCGGATTATTCTCTAATGCAACGGAAGTAGCGCGAATTTATCAGATGTTGCTGAATGGTGGTGAACTGGATGGCAAGCGCTATCTGAGTCTGGAGACTTGCCGTGTATTTACTACTACGGTTTCACGCATCAGCCGCCGTGGTCTGGGATTTGATAAGCCCGACCGTCAGAATCCGGCAAAGAGTCCATGCGCTGCCGCCACCCCTTCTACCGTCTATGGTCATACCGGCTTTACGGGTACTTGTGCCTGGGTAGACCCGACGAACGGCCTTGTTTATGTCTTCTTGTGTAATCGCATTTATCCCAATGTATGGAATACGAAACTGATGAAGATGGATATTCGTACACGAATACAGGAAGTGATGTATCAGGCGGTGAAATAATTACGAGTTACAAGCTACGAGCTACAAGTGCCATGCGGCATAATTGTTCGTAAACATAGCGCAGCAACTTGTAGCTTGTATCTTGTAGTTCGTAACTACAAAAGGGAATAGCCCCCCGCTCACGCGGCCGGTTATTCCCTTTTTCACGTCTTGAAACAATCAATTAATACCAGTCAAACTTATTGTGTTGCAATGCAAATTATGTTAGAATGCAATACCCAGGCGTAGACCGAAGTTGCTCAAACCATCTACACTGTATGTGAACAAGTCACCCTTGTTCGTGCCGTAGCTATAGTAAGCGGCAACGTGCAGACCCGGACCATAGGCCCATGGGTAGATGTTGATACCAATTTCCGGTGATACGTAGAAGCCCCAGGTGCTCTTGTTAGCTTCGTACACATTGAAAGTTGATTTGATTTCGGCATATTGAGGACCTACTTTCAATCCAACGTAAGGTTGGAAAGCGCTACCGCGGTCGAAAGTATAACGTCCGGCAAGGCCGAAAGGCAACTGGAACAAAGTGTGCTGTTGGTCAGTATTGATGCTACCGCCTTCACCTACGGGAAGTGTCTGGCGACCGAAGTATTCGTGGTTGCTGTGGTAGGCCAGGAAGGCACCAAGAGCAATGTTCGGGGTCACATAGTAACCGCCTTCAAAACTCATACCCCATCCGCTGGCTTTATCAGCAAAGTGGTTGCTTAGGGGGAAGTTGAATTGCCAATCGATGTTGGCATAACCGTTATCGGTTAATTGTGCCTTTGCCGGCATGGCGAAGACGAGAGCCAGGGCAGTAATTGCCAGTACTCTCACGGAAAGATATTTTATTGTTTTCATACTTGTTATTGTTTTTAGTTATGAGATACTTCAGGCTGTACCTCTCTACTTAACTATTTACTACTAACAATTACTTATTAGTAAGGTAGGAAGATTGAGTGTAGGCTTGGTTTACACCTTCAATGGCCAATTTGGTGTTTACAGCTGTAGAACCGCTAAGCAATCCGCTCATATAGCTTGTCCAGAGTATGGGCAATTTTTCCTTTTCGCCTTGAGTGGCTTCCAGGTTGAGGAGCTCGGTGATGAATGAACCGGTGCTATATGTATAAGTCACAGCATACGGGTAGTACCATCCGCCCCAGTTGCCCCAGTAAGGTGCATCCCAGTAGCCCGGGTAATTCCACCACCATTCGGGACGTCCGTAGTCATTAAAGTAGTAAGTGCTCTTGATGTAGCTGACCTGCAAACCGAGGTTGGCTTCTTCACGATCGTCTACACGGACAAAACCGCGATTGTTCATATTGGTAGCGTAGGCTTGCAGAATTTCCTGAGCGCTCTCGTCTTTCCAGTATTCAGCTTCTTTCTTATCACCGATGATAAGGATGCTGTCCGGCATGTAGTACGTTTGGAAAGCTTTGAAATCAGCTTTCGTGTCATAGTTGGTATAAACCAGATACTTGTTGTCCAGCTTATCCGTGTCAGGGTCTTTTTCGCAGGCTGCGAAAGTCAAGACCACCAATAATAGGGGAATTAATTTCTTCATACTTTTATAATGTTTAGGTTAAATATAAAAATCCTGCCCTGGTACCTCAGGCTTTTGGTACATGAACAAGATAAAAAATAAAAGGTTCAGAAGGGGGTATGTTAAATTTTTATCTTTTGCAGAAAAACGGGGCTTCCGGAATTGGGGGAATAGGCGTGTAGACGGTATTTTACAGGCTATTGGGCAGGAGGGCTCAAAATGGGGAATAAAAGGGTGATAAGGGGATAGGGTGATAGAGTTATAAGGTGACAGGACGATAGGGGGTGAAGCCGCCACCTCTCAGTCTTAAACTTTCGGATATAATCGGACAATTATTTACGATGAAACAAGGAACCGGAAACAGTCGTTACCTTATCCTATATCAGCCGTTACTTCATCCTATATCAGTCGTTACCTTAAACCATCTCAGTCGTTACCTTTGTGTGCCTTATCTTATGATGTTGATTATCAGAAGCTAACGATGTCCTCTTTTAAAATGGTCTCTTATTGATAAATATAGACAAAAAAACTCGCCGGCAGTGCTGAAACACATTGCCGGCGAGTGAGAGTTTACAGTTGCGACCTTCTTTATGAGGCGCTTGTTCTTCTATTATGTTTAGTCCAGTATCCGTTGGATCGTTTCCAACTCTTCCGCTGTGAACTTTGTATTTTCTATGGCTTTCAGATTATCCGCCAGTTGGGCTACGGAACTTGCACCTATAATGACCGAAGTGACCATTTCATCTTTCAGCACCCATGCCAACGCCATTTCGGCAAGAGTCTGTCCGCGGTGGGCAGCCACTTCATTCAGTGCCTTTATTCTATTGAGCACTTCTTTTGTCAGTGCTTCTTTCTTCAGGAATCCACCTTTGGCAATCCGCGAATCTTCGGGGATACCATTCAGATAACGGTTGGTCAGCAGGCCTTGTGCCAGCGGTGAAAAGGCAATGAAACCGGTACCGTTTTCGCGTGCCTGTTGCAGGATACCTTCTTCTTCCGGTTCCCGGTTGAACATATTGTATCTTCCCTGATAGAGCAGGCAGTGCACATCCCTCTCCGCCAGATAGCGGTATGCGAATTCGGCTGCTTCTTTCGGGTATTTGGAAATACCCACATACAGGGCCTTACCTTGGCGCACGATGTCCACAAGCGCCTGCAATGTTTCTTCGAGTGGAGTTTCCGGATCGTAACGGTGCGAATAGAAGATGTCTACATAATCCAGATTCATCCGTTTCAGGCTCTGATTAAGACTGTTCATCAGATATTTCCTGGAACCCCATTCACCGTAAGGACCGGGCCACATATCATGTCCGGCTTTGGTTGAGATAAACAGTTCGTCCCGGTAGGGCATGAATGACTTCTTCATAATCATGCCGAAAGTCTCTTCCGCCGAACCGTAGGACGGGCCATAGTTATTGGCGAGATCGAAATGCGTGATACCCTGGTCAAAGGCGTAATGTGCCATTGCCTGCGAATTGGAGAAGGTGTTTACATCTCCGAAGTTGTGCCACAAACCTAAAGAAACTTCGGGCAGCAATATGCCGCTTCGTCCGCAACGACGATATTTCATGCCGTTGTCATACCGCTTGGAATCGGGAGAGTAAATGGGGTTTATCATATCATTCAGTTTAAGTGAGAAATGTACTTTTATCGGGAAACAAAAATAGGCAATTTCTCCGGAAAAGACCGTTTTTCTTTGTCTAAAAGTGAGCGGATTACAACAGATGCCCCGACTGGAAACAAATTATACTATAATTGGATAAGAAAATGTTACCGGAAGTTTCCGGAGAGCGCTATCTTTGCGGGGGTAACGGTATAGCTACGAGATACGGGCTACAAGCTACAAGTAGCTGCGCTATATTCCGAAAGGCACTTGTAGCTTGTAGCTCGTAGCCTGTAGCTAATTCATAATCTAATAATAATGAAGAAAATAATCGCAACTATGGCAATCGGAGCTTGTTTGTGTTCCTGCGGCGGAAGCCAGAAGGAAGTGTATAAAGACTCTACCGCACCCGTAAAGGACAGGGTAGAAGATCTCTTGAAAAGAATGACTCTGGAGGAGAAAGTAGGTCAGATGAACCAGTTCGTCGGTGTGGAACATATCAAGGCAAACAGTGCCGTGATGACCGAAGAAGAATTGAAGAATAATACGGCAAATGCTTTCTATCCCGGCTTTACGGAGAAAGATATAGAGAAGTGGACGGAAGAAGGCCTGATCGGTTCTTTTCTGCATGTGTTGACCATTGAAGAAGCAAACTATCTGCAATCTCTCGCTATGAAGAGTCGCTTGCAGATACCTATTATATTCGGTATCGATGCCATCCATGGCAATGCCAATGCACCGGATAACACGGTATATCCCACCAACATCAATCTTGCCTGTTCCTTTGATACGCTGATGGCCTATAAGATAGCCCGGCAGACAGCGAAGGAAATGCGTGCCATGAACATGCACTGGACGTTTAATCCGAATGTGGAAGTTGCCCGCGATGCCCGTTGGGGACGTGTTGGCGAAACGTATGGTGAAGATCCTTATCTGGTCACTTTGCTGGGCGTACAGTCAGTGAAAGGTTATCAAGGCGATTTGAATGGCAACGAAGATGTATTGGCTTGTATCAAGCATTTCGTCGGTGGCAGTGAACCCATCAACGGAACGAACGGTTCTCCCACTGATTTGTCAGAGCGTACACTTCGTGAAGTTTTCTTCCCTCCCTTTGAGGCAGGAGTGAAGGCGGGAGTGATGTCTCTGATGACTGCCCACAATGAGCTGAACGGTATTCCTTGTCATAGCAATGAGTGGTTGATGCAAGACATCCTGCGTGGCGAATGGAACTTCCCCGGATTCGTAGTCAGCGACTGGATGGACATTGAACATATCCATGACCTGCATGCTACTGCCGAAAATCTGAAGGAAGCTTTTTATCAGTCTATTATGGGAGGTATGGACATGCACATGCATGGTATCCACTGGAACGAAATGGTAGTGGAATTAGTGAGGGAGGGGCGTATCCCAGAATCTCGTATTGACGAGTCTGTACGCCGCATACTGGATATCAAATTCCGTCTCGGCCTTTTCGAACAACCTTATGCCGATGAGGCCGAAACCATGAAAGTGCGCCTTTGCGATGAGCATCGTGCAACGGCTCTTGAGTCTGCCCGCAATGGCATTGTATTGTTGAAGAATGACGGTGTGCTCCCTCTGGACGCTTCCAGATATAAGAAGATCATGGTGACCGGTATCAATGCCGACGACCAGAATATCCTGGGTGACTGGAGTGCTCCTGAGAAAGATGAAAACGTAACTACCATCTTGGAAGGTCTGAAAATGATTGCTCCCGATACTCAGTTTGATTTTGTAGACCAGGGTTGGGACCCGCGCAACATGGATCCGAAGAAAGTGGCTGAAGCTGCCGCGCGTGCCAAGAATGCTGATCTCAATATTGTAGTGGCAGGCGAATATATGATGCGCTTCCGTTGGAACGACCGTACGGACGGTGAAGATACCGACCGTTCGGATATCGACCTCGTAGGTTTGCAGAACGAGTTGATTGAGAAAGTGGCTGCATCCGGTAAACCGACTATTCTTATTTTGGTGAACGGACGTCCTCTCGGTGTGCAGTGGGCGGCCGAAAATCTTCCCGCTATCGTAGAAGCATGGGCACCGGGGATGTACGGTGGTCAGGCAGTAGCCGAAATTCTGTATGGTCAGGTGAATCCGTCCGCCAAATTGGCTGTTACGATTCCTTATAGCGTAGGTCAGTTGCAGATGATATACAACCATAAGCCGTCACAATACTTCCATCCTTATGCGGCAGGCAAGCCAAGCACTCCGCTCTATCCGTTCGGCCACGGCCTTTCTTATACTACTTATAAATATGATGACCTGAAATTGGCACAGAAAGAGATCACTAAGGACGGTACGGTGGATGTGAGTGTAAAAGTTACGAATACGGGCGACCGTGATGGAGTGGAAATCGTGCAACTGTATATCCGCGATAAATTCAGTAGCGTCACCCGTCCGGTGAAGGAACTGAAAGACTTTGCCCGCGTACCGTTGAAAGCCGGCGAAAGTCAGGTCGTAAACTTTAAGATTACTCCCGATAAAATGGCTTTCTATGATAAAAAGATGAAGAAGATTGTAGAACCGGGTGAGTTCATTGTGATGGTGGGTGCATCTTCTGATGATAAAGATCTGCTGAAAGATTCTTTCTTTGTGAAATAAAATAGGAGAAATAAAATACAGTTATTGCTTTTTTCTTTTAAGGTTATACCTTTCCGATGGTTAGGTATAACCTTTCTTTCTTTTATAACAAATCTTACCCCATAATAAAACAAATTCTACCATTCGGGATTAAAAAGAATGGTTATTTTTGTGACATGATACTATTTTAACCAATCAATATGGAAAACTCAAACTACATTATGAGGGAGATTACTCCCTTGTCCGATCGCGATTGTTTTTATATCGCCGACCGTCGCAAGACGGAGTTTACTTATCCTATCCACTGTCATGCCGAATTCGAACTAAACTTTACGGAACACGCAGCCGGTGTCCGCCGGGTAGTGGGAGACTCTGCCGAGGTGATCAGTGACTATGATCTGGTACTGATTACCGGCAAAGAGCTGGAGCATGTGTGGGAGCAACACGAATGTACTTCGAAGGAGATACGGGAAATCACGATTCAGTTTTCATCCGACCTGTTTTTCAAGAACTTCATGAATAAAAACCAGTTCGACAGCATCCGGCGTATGTTGGAAAAGGCGCAATGCGGCATTAGTTTCCCCATGCAAGCCATCATGAAGGTGTATAATTGGCTGGATAAACTGGCTTCCGAAGAACAGGGATTCTATGCGGTGATGCATTTTCTGCGCATCCTTTATGAATTGTCTTTGTATGATGATGCAAAGGTGCTGTCCAGTTCTTCTTTTGCTAAGATCGAGACGTTCTCTGACAGCCGCCGGGTGCAGAAGGTACAGAAATATATTGCCGATCATTATCAGGAAGACATCCGTTTGAATACTCTGGCGGATATGGTGGGTATGACACCGGTTTCGTTCAGCCGTTTCTTCCGTTTGCGTACAGGGAAGACGCTTTCCGACTATATTATAGATATTCGTTTGGGGTTTGCTACACGCTTGCTGGTGGACTCGGCGCATACCATTGCCGAAATCTGCTATGATTGCGGCTTTAATAATCTGTCCAACTTCAACCGGATGTTTAAACGTAAAAAAGATTGTTCACCAAAGGAATTCAGGGAAAACTATAGAAAGAAGAAGATTGTGATATGATAATATTGTATCATTATTCTTCTTCGAAACCACGTACATTTGCAACAACGAACAAATCTTAGTTTTCTACCATGAGAAAAATATCACTTCTTTTTGGATGTCTGTTGTGTATGCTTGCTGCAACAGCGCAGATACGCGGTAATGAAATCCGTGTAATGGTTTCTCCTGATCATACCGATTGGAATTATCGTTTGAATGACAAATGTACATTTACCGTGAGGGTGCTGAAGGCTCAGAATCTTTTGCAGAACGTGACGGTGGATTATGAGCTGGGGCCGGAGATGTATCCTACCGAAGTCAAGAAAGGCGTATTACTGAAGAATGGTGAATTAAAGTTGCAAGGGACGATGAAGACACCCGGATTCCTGCGTTGCAAAGTGACGGCACATGTAGGTGACCGTAAATACGAAGGATTGGCGACCGCTGCTTATGCTCCCGAACAATTGCAGCCTATTACGGAGTTTCCCGCGGATTTTCGTGAATTTTGGGTGAAAGAGCTGGAAGGCGCCCGCCGGACATCGCTTCAACCCTTGATGACTCTGCTTCCCGAACGATGCACTGCAACAGTCAATGTTTATCATGTAAGCTTTCAGACAGATCGTTGGGGTTCCCGTTTCTATGGTGTCCTCTGTGTACCGAAAAAAGAAGGTAAGTATCCGGCTCTGTTGCGTGTGCCCGGTGCAGGTATTCGTCCGTATGCCGGCGATGTTTATACAGCGGAACAAGGTGCAATCACTTTGGAAGTTGGCATCCACGGTATTCCCGTTACTATGGAGCAATCTTTTTATGATAACCTGATGAATGGTGCATTGAATGGTTATTGGACTTTCTGCCGGAATGATTTGAGGAATTTCTATTATCACCGGGTGATTATCGGTGCTTTGCGTGCAGTAGATTTCATCTGTGATTTGCCGCAATATAACGGGCAGGCACTTGGTGTGACAGGCTCCAGCCAGGGTGGGGCACTTTCTGTGATGACGGCGGCCCTTGATCCGCGCGTCACTTTCTTTGCTGCCGTTCATCCGGCACTGTGCGATCATGAAGCCTTTATGAAGAAACGCGCTTGTGGCTGGCCGCATTATTTCTATTATTATGGTGCTCCCGATGCTAAAGAACTGGAAGTGGTGCGTTATTATGATACGGCGAACTTTGCCCGTTGTCTTACAGTACCCGGCTGGTTCAGTTGGGGATATAATGATGATGTTTGTCCGCTGACTTCCATGTATGCCGCTTATAATGCGGTGACTTCTCCCAAAGAACTCCATCCATATCTTGAAACTGGTCATTATTGGTATCAGGAACAATGGGACGAATGGCTGGCATGGCTGTGGAAACAGATGGGAATAGGGAAATGATAAAATTGTTACTAAAACCTGATAATATGAGACACTTATTCTTATTGACTCTTCTTTTATCCTTTTTGGGCGCATGTACTCCTAAACCTGTTGAAAACTCATTCGTTCATGTGAATGCGAACGGACAGTTCATCCGTAATGGAAAACCCTATTATTATGTAGGTACCAATTTCTGGTATGGTGCCATTCTTGGTTCTGAAGGTGAAGGAGGCAATCGTGAACGCCTGCATAAAGAATTGGATTTTCTGAAAAGTATCGGTATTAATAATTTGCGTGTATTGGTAGGTGCGGACGGTGAAAATGGTGTGAAAACCCGTGTACAACCTTCTCTGCAAGTAGCTCCCGGTGTGTATAATGATACTATTTTAGCCGGATTGGATTACTTCATGAATGAGTTGCGCAAACGGGATATGACTGCCGTACTTTATTTGAATAACTCTTGGGAGTGGAGTGGTGGTTATTCTGTATATCTGCAATGGTCGGGACACGGTAAGGCTGTAGTGCCTGCAATAGACGGTTGGCCTGCTTATATGGAGTATGTGAAACAATTTCAGCAATCGGATAGCGCGAAGGTGTTGTTTGCCAATTATGTCAAAGACATCGTCACAAGAACAAATAGGTATAATCAGATAAAATATGTGGATGATCCAACGCTTATGTCCTGGCAGATAGGCAATGAGCCTCGCGCTTTTTCCGATGAAAACAAGGAGCCTTTCGCTCAATGGATGACAGATGTTGCCGCTCTTATTAAGTCACTTGATTCCAATCATATGGTTTCTTCGGGAAGTGAAGGTGCTGCGGGATGTGAGGGGGATATTGCATTATATGAAAGAGTGCATGCAGATCCGAATATTGACTATCTGAATATCCATATTTGGCCTTATAACTGGGGATGGGTAAAAGCTGATAGTTTGAAAGAACTTCTTCCGCGAGCTAAGGAGAATACGAAGAAATATATTAATGATCACATGGTGGTTGCGCAGAAATATAAGAAGCCTGTGGTACTTGAAGAATTTGGTTTCCCTCGTGACGGTTTTCGTTTTTCTAAAAGTACTTCGACAGAAGTTCGTGATGAATATTATCAATATGTATTTGATTTGATTCGTCAGGACCGGGAGAACGGCGGACTTTTTGCCGGATGTAACTTTTGGGCATGGGGTGGTTTTGCTGAACAGAATTCCGACCATATCTATTGGGAAAAAGGAGATGATTACACCGGAGATCCGGCTCAGGAAGAGCAGGGATTGAATTCTGTTTTTGCAACGGATACTACTGTTGAGATTATAAAAACTGAAAATGTAAAATTGAAATAATATGATGAATATCTGGAAAAGTTTGTTGGCCGTTTGCCTGCTGACCGCAATGTTTGGATGTGGGGCGAGTGCGTCTAAAAAAGCAAATCAGGAAGGTGCTGCAAAGCAGTTGCCCTGTCTGTGTGTGACTGGTACGCAATTGATGAATGAACAGGGCGATACGGTTGTTCTGAAAGGTGTCAGTTATGGGTGGCATCAGTTTTGGCCTCGTTTCTATAATGCTTCTACCGTAGCTTATCTTTCTGGAGATTGGGGTGCGGAGGTGCTTCGAGCTTCTATGGGAGTGGACTTGGATAGTGCTTGCTATGTGTACAAGCCGGAGTTTGGCATTAACTGTGTTACGACAGTAGTGGATGCGGCTATTGAAAATAATGTTTATGCAATCATTGACTGGCATAGCCATAATCTGCGTCAGGAAGAAGCCAAGGAATTCTTTGCACAAATGGCAACCCGTTATAAGGGTGTCCCTAATGTGATTTATGAAGTGTTTAATGAACCAGTGGAAGATAGCTGGGAACAAGTGAAGGCTTATTCTGTCGAAATTATCAAAACCATCCGTGCTATAGAACCAGAGGCTGTTATTCTGGTAGGTTGTCCGCATTGGGATCAGGATATTCACTTGGCGGCAGATGATCCTATTACCGGTTATAATAATATAATGTATACTGTTCACTTTTATGCTAATACTCACGGACAATGGTTGCGTGACCGTACAGACTATGCTTTGAGCAAAGGGCTTCCGGTATTTATATCCGAATGTGCCGGTATGGAGGCCAGTGGCGATGGTGCGGTAAATAAAGAAGAGTGGCAAAACTGGCTGGACTGGATGCAGCAACGTTCCATAAGTTGGGTAGCGTGGTCTGTTTCGGATAAGAATGAGACTTGCTCAATGCTTCTTCCCTCAGCTTCTTCTGGCGGCAATTGGGCTGATCAGGATATGAAGGAATGGGGGCAGATAGTACGCGATGAACTACAGAAAAAATAGAATCATATAATCAATTCAGACATTAAAGCAAGGGTATGGAACTGATACTGTTATTTTGTAAATATAGTATTAGTTCCAGATAAAATTGTACTTGTTTGCGCCACTGATATCATCTACCTTTGTCGTGAAAGATTTGTGACATATTAAATCTAATAATTATAGTATGAAGAACTTTATGTTGTTTCTGATGACGCTCTTCCTGAGCTGTCATGTGATGGCCCAACAGACTACAGTTACCGGTACAATTACTGACGGTACGGATGGTTCCCCTCTGATTGGCGCCAATGTCCTGGTAAAAGGAACCGGTACCGGTTCTATAGCGGACGTAAATGGGAAATTTAGTGTGAGTGTTCCGACCGGTAAAGATGTTCTGGTAATTTCCTGTATCGGATATAAGCAGCAGGAAATTACCTTGAAGGCGGGACAAAAAGTTGTGAATGTGGTAATGAAGGAGGACTCTGAACTTCTGGATGAAGTGGTCGTTGTAGGCTATGGTACAATGAAAAAGAGTGACCTTTCAGGCGCCTCGGTATCTATGGGCGAAGATAAAATTAAAGGCTCGATTATTACCAACCTCGATCAATCTTTGCAGGGACGTGCCGCTGGTGTGACGGCGGTAACCACTTCTGGTGCACCAGGCTCTTCCTCTTCCATTCGCGTGCGTGGTCAGGCTACTATCAATGCTAGTGCAGAGCCTCTGTATGTAATTGATGGTGTGATTGTACAAGGTGGTGGACAAAGTGGCGCTGATTTTGGTTTGGGAGATGCTTTGGGTAATGGTTCAGTATCTACTATTTCTCCATTATCAACCATTAATCCCGCTGATATCGTCTCTATGGAGATATTGAAAGATGCTTCTGCTACTGCAATTTACGGTGCACAAGGAGCCAATGGGGTTATATTGATTACTACGAAGCGTGGTAAGAGTGGTGAGGCCAAATTTTCTTATGATGGTATGTTTGCTGTTCAGCGTCAGACCAAGCGTCTTGAGACTATGAACTTGCGTGAATATGCAGGTTTCTATAATGATTTTGTCAATGTAGGTGAAGCGACAGAAAGTAACTATCTTTCAGACCCGTCTTTGCTGGGAAAAGGTACTAATTGGCAAGATGCTATTTTCCAGACAGCTTTGCAGCATCAGCATCAGGTTAGTGCACAAGGTGGTTCTGAAAAAGTTCAGTATTACGTTTCAGGATCTTATATGGATCAAGATGGTACTATTATTGGAAGTAGTTTTGAGCGTTTCAGTGTACGTACCAATTTGGATGCCCAACTGAAGAAATGGTTGAAGTTGGGATTGAGTGCTACCTATTCAAATACGGATGAAAGCCTTAAACTGGCAGATAGTGATGAAGGATTGATTAATTACTCTCTGACTACTATACCGAGCATTCCTATATATAATGTAGATGGTAGCTATTCTTCTGTTTCCCAAGAAGGTTACACTAATCCTAATCCGGTGGCTATGGCTATGGAGGATGATGTTCTATTAGCACGTCAGAAACTGACGGGTAACATATTTTTAGAGATTACTCCTGTTAAAAATTTGACTTGGCATTCTGAATTAGGCTATGATATTAGTTCTAGTAAAGCTGAACGTTATAAACCAATGATTGATCTGGGTACTTGGAAGCGTGCTTCAAATTCCAGCAGTATTCAAAAGAATAGTTCAAAGTTTTGGCAGCTGAAGAATTATATTACTTATAACGGGAACATTGATAAACATAGTTTTTCGGTAATGCTTGGACAAGAGTGTTGGGAATCCAGTTATGATTATTCAAGTGTTGCCAATACAGACTTACCGTCTGATAATGTACATAATCCGGCTTTAGGTGATGGTACACCCTCTATCGGATATGGTTTCGGTAGTTCGGCGATGGCTTCATTCTTTACTCGTTGGTCTTATAATTATGCAGATCGTTATTTGGCTACGTATACTTACCGCTATGATGGTTCTTCAAATTTTGGTTCTGAAAATCGTTGGGCAGGTTTTCATTCTGTAGCTGCTTCTTGGCGTTTCTCTAATGAAAAGTTCTTCGAACCGATAAGAAATATCATTAGCAACGGTAAGTTGCGTCTTGGATGGGGGCAAACAGGTAACCAAGGTATTGGTGGTTATAAGTGGGGATCTGCTCTTTCTATCATGAATACGGACCTTGGCAAGAGTTATCGTCCTGCTAATATTGCTAATACGGGTATAAAGTGGGAATCCCAAGAGCAAATTAATGTCGGTTTGGATTTAGGTTTCTTCGATGATCGCGTTAATCTGACAGTAGATTGGTATAAGAAAGAATCTAAGGATATGTTGATGCAAATGCAATTGCCTTCCTATATGGGTACAAGTGGTAATGCATCTTCTGCACTGGCGGCACCTTGGGGTAACTACGGTCATATTCGGAATACAGGTTGGGAAATCACATTGAATACTCATCCGTTGATTGGTACTTTTCAGTGGGATTCTGACTTTCAGATTTCCTTCAATCGCAATAAGCTAATTGCTTTGTCGGGTACAAGTGCTGCCCAGATTGTGGGTTATGGTCAGTGGACCGATGTTGTTAGTGTGACCAATGTAGGTGAATCTCTATATAACTTCTACGGTTATGTGTGCGATGGGGTTTATAAGGATCTGGAAGATTTGCAGACTTCCGCAAAACCGGCCAAGTATCCGGCAAATGGTGTCTTTAATAAAAACAATACAGTTTGGGTAGGTGATGTTAAATATAAAGATTTGAATGGTGATGGTGTGATTGATGAGAATGATCGTACTAATATCGGTTCTCCGATGCCTAAATTCACTTTTGGTTGGACAAATACATTCCGTTATAAGAATTTCGATCTTTCTCTGTTCATCAATGGTTCTGTAGGCAATAAGGTATATAACTATTTGAGTATGAAACTGACTCACATGAATTCAACCTGGACAAATCAATTAACGACTGTCGGTGGTCGTGCGCAACTTGCTCCTATTGATGCTACAAAAGACTACTCAAGTGGAGTCTCTGTAAATGGTGTGACGGTCTATCATTGGTATGATGATGTTACCAACGTGTATGTTACTAATCCTAATGCTACTATTCCCCGGGCATCAGTTAATGACCCGAATGACAATGATCGTGTTAGCGACCGCTATGTGGAAGATGGTTCTTATGTACGTTTAAAGAATATCACTTTAGGATATACTTTTCCGAAGGGGATGATTAAAAAGTGGGGTATTGAGAATTTGCGCCTTTATGCCAACATTCAGAACCTGTTAACGATTACCGGGTATGACGGTTACGATCCGGAGATTGGTGTTAGCACAGCGGCAGCCAATGTGATGGGTTTGGATAATGGACGTTATCCATCTCCTACAGTTTACTCGTTTGGCTTGAATATCACTTTTTAACTTTTAAATCTTGAAGGAATATGAAATTCAGTAATATTAAATATGGTATGTTTGCGGCTATATTGGCTTTAGGAATAACCTCTTGCGAAGACTTTCTTGACAGACCTACCGAAGATAGTTATAATACGGATAACTATTATCAAACAGATGATCAGTGCATTGCAGGTGTGAATTATTTGTATAACTCACCGTGGTATGATTTTCAACGTGGTTTTATTAAAGTGGGTGAGGTGCTTTCTGGTAACTATTATTGGGGTAGCAGTCCTTATCTTACTTTTACAGTGAATGGTACGGATGAAGATTTGGTGAATATGTCTTATTCTTTATGGGCTGTTATCGGTCATGCCAATACCGTATATAACAGTATTCAGGGGTCTCCTGCATCAGCGTCCGTGAAGAATCAGTGTATGGGTGAATGTTTGGCATGGAAAGCTATGGCCTATTTTTATTTGGTGCGCTCTTTTGGTGATGTACCTATCGTACATGATAATACGGCCGATCTGGTATCTGGCAGCTATAATGAAAAATACAAGATTCAGAAAGCGGATGTTTATGAATATATCATAATGACCTTGGAGAAGGCAATGGAACTTTTGCCCAAATCACGTTTAGAGGGACGTATCGATTACTATTGTGCGGAAGGTTTGTTAGCTAAAGTTTATCTGACTAAGGCTGGTGTCTCTGGTTCTTTGGATGCTGCGGACCTGGCTAAAGCAGCTGATTATGCGAAAGATGTGATTGATAATTCAGGTCGTAGCTTATTAAATAACTATAGTGATGTGTTCCGCTTGGCCAACAACAAGAGTCAAGAAAGTTTGATAGCTTGGCGTTGGACTGCCAGTGGCAATGTTTGGACTGCACAAAATACGTTACAATCTGATTTGGCTATTGAAGGCTTTGATGAATTTGGTGACTGTTGGGGCGGTTGGGCTGGTATGTCTGTTGATCTTCAGGAAGCTTTTGGTGTGAAATTGCTGGAGCAAACTCCCGATGCCTGGGTGAATGGACCGGATTCCCGACGTAAGGCAACAATGATGTTGGCGGGTGATAAATACAGTTATTTCTGGGCTGATAAAGGTGGATTTGATTATATTAAATTTATCTATGATACAGATTTTAATGCGGCGGCAACAGGTTCTTTACAATCTTCTACTGGGTCTAACTCTGTGAAACACCTCTATGGTAATGCACAGGATCATGTGAATGGTACGGGCGTTTCTGCTGCCTATATGTATAGTAGTTTGGCGACTCACTTGTTGCGTTTGTCTGATGTCTATTTGATTTATGCAGAAGCAAAGATGGGAACAGCCAAAACAACTACAGACGCTGATGCGATAGATGCTTTTTATACTGTTCGTCATCGTGCCAATGCTACTTATGAGCGTCCATCGTCTATTACTTGGGAAGATGTATGGAAAGAACGTCGTTTGGAACTGGCTATGGAAGGTGATCGTTGGTTTGATTATGTTCGTGTATCATATTATAATTCACAATTCTGTATTAATGAATTGACCAGTCAGAAACGTAATTATTTCAATGGCTTGAACGATCTTTATAAAGGTTATAGTGAAACAGGAAGTTGGTCGGTTGATACCGCTTCTATGAGTTATGATACCACCACTTCCGCACCGAATGTGACAGTGTCCAGTTTCACTCTTCCCTTTCCGACGGAAGATGTGGTTTTCAATCCTCATTTGATGGAAGATCCTGTTCATGTGGATGTTCGTAGCGAGTACAGTTATTAATCTTAAACTTGTGACAAAATGAAATTAATGAATAAATATATAAGGAAAAGTCTCGTTTTAGCAGTTATAGCTGCGGCGGGATTTGCAATGATTTCCTGTGAAGATGAACCTGATAAATATGAGGTGGCAGGCGGTGTTCCAACAGTTCGTTACATTCGTTCACCAAAGGCTTCTGCTTCTGATTCGCTGATTGTTGCTGCGACTACTGGCAGCTCTATTTGCCTTGTGGGTGATAATCTGCGCAGTATCTACGAATTGTATTTCAATGACAAAAAGGCTGTTCTCAACAATAGTTTTATGACCGATCATACAATGATTGTTGATGTACCACAAACTATTCCTACACTAGTATCTAACAAAATATATATGGTGACACAAAGCAAAGATACTGTAACTTATGACTTTGAAGTTACAGTGCCTGCTCCGACGCTTACCGCCATGTCTTGCGAATATGCTCCTGTAGGTAGCGAAGTGAGCATTATCGGTAACTATTTTGTGGATGATCCTAATGTGCCATTGTTGGTTACGTTGCCGGGTAATGTGGAAGTTAAAGATTTTACTAGCATCTCTCAGAGCTCTATCAGTTTTGTAATGCCCGAATGCTCGGAAGAAGGTACGATAGATGTTACAACAATCTATGGTACTACGACTTCCACGTTTCATTATCTTGATACCCGTGGAATGCTGTTTGATTTTGATGGTGTTACGGGGCTGGGAAATCATGGCTGGCATGCCCGAGATATAATTTCTGACGCTACATCTATTTCCGGTAAATTTGTTCAGCTGGGTGATGGTACTTCTGCTATGACAGAAGATGGTGCATGGGACGACACACACTTCGCGTTCGAATATTGGTGCGGTTCTTGGGATACTCCACAAAACGTGACTTCGGGTGATGGCATAGCGCTTCATAATTTAGTCGATTTTACTGATTATGTTGATATGTCGCTGAAATTTGAGATGTATGTTCCGTCTACTAATCCGTGGAGTGCCGGAGCTATGCAGATTTGTTTCGAGGGTTATGATAAAGTTACTATTTCAGGATATGCCATTGAAGGTTACAACGGCACCATAGCCGGTCCCAATGCCAAAGCTTTCAATGGTGAAGATGGCTTGGGCGATTATGGTCGTGCCTTGTATCGTCCTTGGACCACAAACGGTTCTTTCGATACCGGTAACAGCTGGATAACAGTGACCATTCCATTGAAAAATTTTAATTATACCAGACAAGGAGCTATGGCGACAGAGGTTCCCAGTTCACCGGGAGATTTTGCCAGCCTGACATTCTTTGTTGTAGGCGGAGGAGTGAATGGTACAGAGTGTACGCCGATTATCAAGCTTGATAATATCCGTGCGGTTCCCAATAAATAACCTTTAAAGATACTATAGATATGAACAAGACATATAAACTTTCGGCACTTTGGATGATGTGCCTCATACTCTTGGGTTGCTTGTCATTTTCGGCCTGCGATGATGGAGATGAAGAAGATACTAACCAATATAAAGGTGGTATCAGTTTGAATGTGTTTGGTCCCAGTCCTGTAGCCCGTGGCGGTGAACTCCGCTTCCTGGGTAGCGGAATGGACAAGATACAATCTATATCTATTCCCGGATGCGGGGAGATTACTGATATAGAAGTAATCAGTGCGAATGAGATACGTGTAACCGTTCCTCAAACGGCTGAAGTGGGATATGTCACTCTGAAAACACCTACGGGAGAGATTACTACAAAGACTAAGATTACTTATACCGAGCCTATAGGCGTAGAGACGATTACACCTAATCCGGTGAAACCAGGCGAAGTACTTGTCATCAAGGGTGAATATCTGAATCTTATCAAAGAGGTAATCTTCTTTGAAGAGTTGCCAGTGGGTGAGGACGACTTCATAGCTCACTCACGCAAGGAAATCCAGGTGAAAGTTCCAATGGAAGCAAGAACCGGTGACGTGACTTTGGCCGATGCTTCTTCCGAGGATTCCGATGCTTTGCGTAATTTAATCCATGTGAAGGGACTTGTTGTTATTTTGCCTTCTGTAGAAGCACCGCTTGATCTGACAGCAAAGAAACCGGGTGATGAGATTGTAGTGAAGGGTAAAGACCTTGACTTGGTGAATATTGTGAAGATGCCGAATGGGGAAGAAGTGGAATTTGATTATGCCAAATCAGGGGAAGGTGAAGAAACTATCACATTTATATTACCAGAGAATGCAACGAATGGCGCTGTTGTGATGATTCCCGCTTCGGGTGTGGAAGTAGCTATTGCCAACATTGGCATGGCACTGCCCGAAAAAGTAGTAGCAACTCCGGCTAGCGGACTGCGTGGTGGTGACATGATTACATTGACGGGTATCAACATGGAACTGGTGACTACCGTTACATTCCCAGGTGTGGAAGAGGCTGTGGAACCTGCTGCGAAGAGTGCTACCGAGGTGGAAGTGGTGATGCCTGTCGCAGCTATCAGTGGTGAATTGTTATTGAATACGGCAAGTGGTACTTCTGTACCGGTGGCTATTACCACTCTAAAACCTGAATTCATAGCATTTGTCAATGATGCCGTTTCTTTGGGCGGTGATGTAACTATTCAGGGTAAAAATCTAGATTTAATAGCTAAGGTCGTTTATACCGGTGGAGCCGAAGTGGAAGTTACTCCAACCTCTACTACGGAGTTGACCATCGCTATGCCTACAATGGGTACTGAATCGGGTGTATTAACCTTGGTAATGAGCAATGGGGAGAGCGTTGAAACAACGATTCTTACTATCAATGCACCCGAATTTTGCTACATTCCTGTATTGCCGGGCGAAGATGAAGAACTGAAGGGTGGAGAGATATTTACCATTGCTGTGGAAAATGGCGACAAACTGACCGGTGTGGAAGTGGACGGAAAAGTTGTCCAGTTTATTATCAATGGCAATACACTTGTCATAGCTGTTCCGCAGACAGCCAATGCCAATACAAAGGTGAAGTTGATATCGGCCAATGGATCGATAGAATACGCCATCGCATTTGTTCCTGCCACCAACATCAAGAATGAAGTTTGGAAAGGTTTGGTCGACATAACTTGGAATGAGGGAGGCCGTGTCATCATCCCGGCTTCTGCCTTCAAGGATGTGCCTGCCGGTGCCCGCATGGTGTTGCATTATGCGCAGAAGGTAGACGATTGGGGACAGGCTCAAATCAATTATGGTGATTTCTCCGGCATCAACTTTACAGAGGGTGAATTTAAGGTTAATGGAATGTTAGTCCCTACCGATATTTATGGCTGGACATTTGCCAATCGTTCTACGCCTTTGGTGTTGACACAAGAAATATTGAATAACATTCAGGCCAAACAGAAAGAGTGCGAAGGCATCAACGATGCGGGTATTATTATCCAAGGGGACAAATTGACATTCAGTAGCGTGACGCTGGAATGGGAAATCTCGCTTGAACAGGATTTGAAAAACTGTGTAGTGAGACAGGATGATCAATCTGTTTTGATGCCTTTCCCAATTGCTGTGACTTGGGATGACGCAGGTCGTTTTCGTATTTTGATTGATAAGGAACCTTCCATTAAGGACATGAAACTGGTTGCAGGAAAATCTGCTATTCATTTTTATGTAAGCGGAACAGGTCAGTTCCAAATCAATGATGCGAACTGGACAGCACTCACAACGATTGCCGAATGGAGCGATGCATCTGCCCGTGTTATGGAATTACTGCTTACTCAAGAGATGGTTGATTGCCTGAAAGGCGTGAGAGGGGACGGTTGGAGTTCCACAGGGTTGCTGATTCAGGGAGATGGAATGACCATTAGTAAGATAACCATATTACCCTAATGTTTAAAGATTGAATATTATGAAAATGAATAAGATATGGGCTGCCCTGTTTGTGGCAACAGCCTTTGGATTTGTATCCTGCACTGATACTGATGCACAATATACCATTCCCGAAGTGGAGGCACCTGTACTGGTGTCCACCACTCCGGAGGCGAATGCTGCCAAGGTGAAGAGAGGCGAAATCACCATTGAGGTGAAGTATGACAAGAACGTGTTCTTTGCTACGGAAGACTTGAAGCAAATTTCGTTTACGGGTGGCACGCTGATTAGTGCTGATGTATATGGGTCCAGTAATGTACTGACACTGACTGTAGAAGTACCCACACGCGAAACTGTGTGTTCTCTCTCTATTCCCGAAGGTGTAGTGCTGGGGCCGAATAAGACGCCTGCTCCGGCTGTATCTCTTCAGTTTACTACCGTTGCTTTGGATAAATCGTTGGTAAATGCTTCTGCTACTCCTGCTGCACAGAAAGTTTATGCATATTTGTTAGAAAACTTTGAGAGCAAGACTCTTTCGGCTATGATGGCCAATGTGAATTGGAATACGGAAAAGTCGGAACAGGTATATCAGTGGACAGGTAAGTATCCTGCTATCAATTGTTTTGACTATGTGCATCTGTATGCTTCTGGTGCAAACTGGATTAACTATAGTGATATTACTCCTGTGAAAGATTGGTGGAATGCCGGTGGTTTAGTGTCTGCTATGTGGCATTGGAATGTGCCGACAAAGGCACCTGATGTTTTCTCTGAGGGGCTATGGACGGGCGAACAGGCTATGCCCGGTGATTGGAGTGGAAATGTTCAGTTGACGGATGATGCAGCAAAAGCTGCTTTTGCTGAGGCACAAGTGGGGAATAAAGTGAGAGTAACTGTAAAAGATATAGCTGCGGGTGCACAAGGCTCTTTTAAAAATAGTAGCTGGCTTGAAATCGCTCCAGGTATGGATTATTTTGATATTACAGGTGACTTTGAATTGGAGATTACCGAAGCTGTTCTGACATCTCTGAAAGATGGTGGTTTGATTATCGGTGGTCACGACTATACGGTTACTGGCGTTTATTTGGAAGGTGGTTCGGCAAGTGATACTAAATATGCATTCTATAGGGAAGATACGGATTTTGATGCAGACAATGCTTTGACTGAGGGAACTTGGGAGAATAAAGTCTTTACTGAAGATTTGGCTAAAGTTGCGGCTAATTTAAAATTGTTGCAAGATGAAGGCATTCCTGTAATTTGGCGTCCATTCCATGAGGCTGCCGGTGGCTGGTTCTGGTGGGGTAAGAATGCCACAAGCTTCAAGAATATGTGGATTGCCATGTTCAACTACTTTAAGGCAGAAGGGGTGAATAACCTGATCTGGGTATGGACTACTGAAACCGGTGATGACGATTGGTATCCGGGTGATGCTTATGTGGATATTGTGGGACGTGATATTTATACGAAAGATGCAAGCACTTGTGCTTCAGATTATAGTTCTATAGTAGTAGCTTATGGCAATAAGATGGTTGCATTAAGCGAGTGTGGCACGGTAGGCAAGATTTCCGAGCAATGGGCAGCCGGTGCACGCTGGTCTTGGTTTATGCCTTGGTATGACGCGGAAGACGCGGAAACGCCACATGCTGATCAGGCTTGGTGGAAAGATGCTATGGAACAAAATTTCGTGATATCCCGTGAGGACTTACCTGACATGAAGTAGTTGGTTGATAGAGGACCATAATCAGGGATCGGAAGCGGCTTTATCACAAGCAGGTGAAGCCGCTTTTTTCCCTGATTGAATAAGGTTGGAAAGAGATAAAATAGTATCAATATGTCTGTAGATTATCTGCTATCTTCGCAGAACTAAAAGGATAGAAGCATGATAAACGTAATTATGAGAAACATTAGATTATTAACAATGACTTTGCTTATAGGAAGTCTTGTCTCGTGTGGACCGGTTCAGAAATCACAAAAGGAGGAAAGAAGTTCAGTACGTACCTCTGAAACTGAGAACCTGCTTGCCAATCTTAAAAAAGTATCATCCCGGGGCTTTATGTTCGGACATCATGATGATACTAATTACGGTATAGGTTGGGAAGGCGACGAAGGACGTTCTGATGTGAAGAGCGTTTGTGGAGATTATCCTGCAGTTATAAGTTTCGACTTGGGACATATAGAACTGGGTGATACTATGAGTCTGGATAAAGTTCCGTTTACTAAAATAAGAAAGGAGATATTGAATCAGTATAAGAGGGGCGGAATGTCATCTTTAAGCTGGCATCTGCGCAATCCGCTGACGGGGGGAGACTCCTGGGATGTATCGGATACGACGGTGGTGAAATCTATCTTACCCGGTGGAGCCAATCATGAGAAGTTTACCGGTTGGGTAAGTAAAGTATCAGCTTTTATCAATTCTCTACAAACAGAAGAGGGGGTAAAGGTTCCGGTACTATTCCGTCCGTGGCACGAACATACAGGCAGTTGGTTCTGGTGGGGCGAAAAACTTTGTACTCCCGAAGAATACAAGGCGCTTTGGCATATGACGGTGGATATCCTTCGTAACGATGGTGTGGATAATGCACTTTATGCTTACTCGCCTGGTTCAGAACCTCAGGATACTGCACAATATCTGAAACGTTATCCCGGTGATGAACTTATTGATCTGATTGGCTTCGACACTTATCAATTCGAGCGTGATACGTACCTCGCCAATCTTGAAAAATCACTTGCCATTGTGGACAGCATCGGTAAAGCGCACAATAAAGTAATTGCCATTACCGAAACCGGATATGAAGGCATCCCTGATCCGAAGTGGTGGACGGAGACCCTGTTGCCGGGCATTGGAAATTATCCGATAGCTTACGTTCTGGTGTGGCGTAATGCCCGTGAGCGTATCACTCACTTTTATGCTCCCTATCCCGGACAGACCTCAGCAGAGGATTTCATGACATTCTATAATAATCCTAAGACACTTTTTGCGGCAGACATAAACTCTTTGTATAAATAAGAAAAAACAATCAATATGGAAACTTTTAATGAGAAGGTAACAAGACTCTTTCAGAAGCATGAGGCACTGATAACAAGAACGAACGAGCCGATAGAGGAAGGAAACGGCATATTTACGCGCTATAAATATCCTGTAGTGACGGCAGCGCACACACCGGTATTCTGGCGCTATGACCTGAATGAACAGACCAACCCTTATCTGATGGAGCGTATCGGCATGAATGCCGCACTCAACTCCGGTGCCATCAAGTGGAATGGCAAATACCTGATGGTGCTGCGCATGGAGGGGGCTGACCGTAAATCATTCTTTGCCGTGGCAGAGAGCCCCAACGGTGTGGATAACTTCCGTTTTTGGGATTATCCGGTCACTATGCCCGAGGATGTGATTCCGGCTACTAATATATATGATATGCGTCTTACAGCACACGAAGATGGTTGGATATACGGTATATTCTGTGCCGAACGCCATGATGATAATGCACCCGTGGGAGATCTATCTTCGGCTACGGCTACGGCAGGTATCGCCCGTACCAAGGATTTGAAGACATGGGAACGTTTGCCGGATCTGAAAACTAAGAGCCAGCAACGCAACGTAGTCCTTCATCCTGAATTTGTAGATGGTAAATACGCGCTCTATACCCGTCCGCAAGATGGGTTTATTGATGCCGGAAGTGGTGGAGGCATCGGCTGGGCATTGGTAGATGATATGACTCATGCCGAGGTAAAAGAAGAGAAGATCATAGACTACCGTTATTACCATACTATTAAAGAGGTGAAGAACGGTGAAGGGCCTCATCCCATAAAGACTCCAAAAGGTTGGCTTCACCTGGCGCATGGAGTACGGGCCTGTGCTGCCGGACTGCGTTATGTGCTCTATATGTATATGACGGCTCTGGATGATCCTACGAAACTGATTGCTACTCCCGGTGGCTATTTCATGGCTCCCGAAGGAGAGGAGCGGATTGGTGATGTGAGCAATGTACTCTTTACCAATGGCTGGATTGCCGATGAAGATGGTAAGGTATTCATCTACTATGCGTCTTCGGATACGCGGATGCATGTAGCTACCTCTACTGTAGATAAATTGGTAGATTATTGCATGAATACTCCGGTCGATGGTTTGTCTTCTTCCGCTTCCGTAGAGACTTTGAAGAAGCTTATCGACAAGAACCTGAAATTAAACATTAAATATTAGGTATGAAGCGCTATTTTTGTACTTTTATGCTCTTTTTTTAATACCTGATACTTAATACCTCATATTTCATACCTATGGCAACACTTAAAGAGAAAATTGGTTATGGCTTTGGTGATATGTCTTCCTCTATGTTCTGGAAGATATTCTCCTATTATCTGCCTATATTCTATTCTAATATATACGGGCTGAGCCTGGCGGACACAGGTGTCCTACTGTTAGTAACGCGCATTTGGGATGCGGTATCCGATCCGATGATGGGAATCATTGCCGACCGAACACATACGCGATGGGGAAAATACCGTCCTTATCTGCTGTGGATTTCTCTTCCGTTTGCTGTTTGCGGTATATTGATGTTTACCACGCCCGATTTTGGACCTACGGGGAAACTCGTCTGGGCCTACGTTACTTACATTCTGATGATGACGGTTTATACAGCTATCAATGTTCCTTATGGGGCTATGTTGGGAGTGATGACGGACGATTCGGATACGAAAACCGTGTTCTCTTCTTACCGGATGTTCTTTGCCTATGGTGGTAGTTTTATAGCCTTGTTTGCTTGGGAACCGCTTTGTACATGGTTCAGGGAGATGACTGGTTCAGTGACCGTCAGTTGGCAATATTCCATGATTGTGATTGCTGCATTGTGCTTTGTTGTGTTCTTGCTTTGCTTCAGTATGACGAGGGAATATGTAAAGAGTGTCTCTACAGTTTCTATCGGGAAGGACTTCAAGTCGTTGTTGTCCAATGTTCCCTGGTGGTTGCTGATAGGTGCGGCATTGTGTTCTAACTTGTTTAATACGGTGCGTGGTGCTACGGCTGCTTATTTCTTTAAAGATTATATAGGTGACAGTATCTTTTTAAACTTGGGTGACTTCATGATTTTGTTCTATGCCGGGTTATTCCTCGGAGTGGGTGAAGTTTCTAATATGATAGGGGTAGTACTGGCCGTTCCCCTTTCGCGTGGGTTGGGTAAGAAGTCTACCTATATTTTCACGATGGCGGCATTGGCGGTATTGAGTATCCTGTTCTTTTACCTGCCTTGCACACCGTTTGGTTTCTGGTTGATGCTGATAATGCAAATCATTATATCTATTTGTACGGGTATCGTTTCACCATTGATATGGAGTATGTATGCCGATGTTTCGGACTATGCCGAACTGAAGGATGGAACGGCTTCGACAGGACTTATATTCTCATCTTCATCTATGGCACAGAAGTTTGGCGGTGCGTTTGGCGGTGCGGCTGTGATGTGGATACTGGCGTCATTCGGCTACAATACGGCGGAAGGTGCCGTGCAGACAGTGGAAGCATTGACAGGACTGAATCTGCTAATGAGCTGGATACCTGCCGCTGTGGCTGTGGTGGCAATGATAGTCGTGTACTTCTATCCGTTGACAAAGAAGCGTGTGGAGGAAATTAACAAAGGACTGAAGAAAGTGCGAGCATCAGACTGAGGATTATACGATACGTATTTACCGATCCGCCAAATACGTATGCAGCGATCTGCCAAATACGTATGTGGTGGTCCACCAAATACCTATGTGTCGGTCTGCAAAATACTTGGAGTATAAGCTAACTAAAAAACTCATTGGCGAAATTCATTCATACCGGGAAAGAAAAGAACAAAAGTGATTAGTGTTTGGTGATAAGTGATTGGCG
>ENA-ORSG01000251-ORSG01000251.1-human-gut-metagenome-genome-assembly--contig:-NODE-251-length-57377-cov-23.077038_pt1 | contig 57377 bp, 61 predicted proteins | sample MGYA00242189_ERZ509156 | MGnify/ENA primary metagenome ERZ509156 (study PRJEB26280, sample SAMEA2338666) | human gut metagenome | biome: human gut; feature: human-associated habitat; material: faeces...
TTGTAAAGTTGACGATTTTCCCTCATAAATCCAAATAAAAGTTTATAATTCTATATTAATCCGCTAATTTTTATCCGTTTATAGAAAAACACACAAAAAAAATTACATATTACCCCGGTCGGAACTTTGATAAGTTCGCAAAAGCACACAAAATATACTTCCATCTTTGATAGCTCAAATACGGAACACCTTTCCGTACACCTTATTTATAGATAAGATGTATTTTTTCATTGAATACAGGATAGAAAAACGCTTTTTCCCATCCTGCGGCAAGGGTGCATGCCGTTACTTGCTAAGTAATTTCCGGCAGGGAAACCGTTACTTGCTAAGTAACGGCTATATAAAGCAAATTATCATGTTATCTATTCTTACACAAACCGCCATCGCTGTCCTGCGCGACATATCTTTGGGTAATGAGCTGCAATCGGTAAATTTCCTCCTTTCCGGGGAGGAATGGGAAGATCTGTTCCTCAAACAGGAAGCAGGTCGTCTTATCCGCCGTTTGGCAGACAGGGAGCCGGGAGTACCGGTCTCGTATGAACTATGCCGTCCACTGTCGGAGATATCGCTGCTGGACGTGCTTGAAGCCACGGATGAGCCCGTGCGCTGCAATACACCCACTCCTGAAACCTTCTATCTCCACCACGGACGGATGGCAAGGAAGATAGGGGTGCTCAACCGGGTGGCACGCATGTTTCTGGCCGACATCAAGATATCCGAGTGGTAAACCTGTAATAAAACACCGTACATCATGTGTATACCTGTAAAATACTTCAAACGGTTAGCTGCCCTATGTGGATGGATGCTCGCCTATATCCCCTGCGGGCATGCACAGCAGGCGGGAAATCCGACCGGAGAGATTCCCCCTGCCGTGCGGCAGACGCTGTATTTCCGTGCCAGTAGCGCGGCACTGGACAGTATTATCCCATCTTTTATATTTCAAACACTTAAAGATAGAGTATATGAAATGTCGTATATTGATATTGCTTTTCATGATTGTCTCCAGAAGTATTGCCTATGCGGAATCTGCTGCCGATACAGTTCGAGTTTATTTCCGCTATGGATATTCAGTACCCGACCTTTCTTATCGGAATAATCGCCGGGCACTAGATGACTTCATCAGCCGTCTGACTTCTCCTGCTTCCGACAATACCCGACACGTTGTCCGTTTCTGTGTGGTGGGAAACTCTTCTCCGAGCGGATCGAGTGAGGCAAACCAGCGTCTTGGTGAACATCGGGCAGCGAATATACTCGAATATATCCGCGCACGGGTGGCTTTTCCCGATTCGATCGTAAGCGTCGCGGCAAAAGGCATAGACTGGGAAGGACTGGCGGCCATGGTAGAAAAAGATCTGACCATACCGGCACGGCAACAGGTATTGGACATCTTGCGTAATACGCCGATATGGATTTATGACGAACATGGGCGAATCGTGGATGGTCGCAAAAAACAACTGATGAACCTGAAAGGAGGAACGGTTTATCGACTGCTGAGGGAAAGATTCTTTGCAGACTTGCGTAACAGTTCCATGTTAATCAGCTACGAAGTGAAAAACATGCCCTCTCTTCGCATATCCAAAACACCTGTCCCTGCAGATATGCTCAAAAGAAACAAGATACCGGACAGGCAGGTGTATGCCGAAAGCGCAATGCCGGGACGGACACGAGCATGGGGACCGCACCGACTGGCACTCAAAAGCAATATGCTGTATGATGTCTTACTGATGCCGTCGCTCGAAGTGGAATATCGAATCAACACACGCTGGTCGATCAATCTCGAAGGAGACATGGCATGGTGGCACAACGCCCCGGCACATAAATATTACCAGCTTGCCATAATTAGTCCGGAGGGACGTTATTGGCTGAAATCCCGCTCACCATGGCACGGACATTACATCGGCGCGTTTACCGGCTACGGATGGTATGACCTTGAGAATGGTGGAAGAGGCTATCGGGGAGAACTGGAGATGATAGGAGCAAGCTATGGATACATGTTTCCCATCGGGCCGAACCTGTCACTGGAAGCAGGAATCGGAATCGGATTCATGAGAGCCAAATCAAAGGAATACCTGCCGATGGATGGGCAATATGTCTATCAACAGACTGATAAAACCAATTACTTCGGACCTTTAAAACTCAAGTTCGCCATCGTGTGGCGACTATGGAGACAACATACGAAAGGGGGTAGGCGATGAAACGCATACGGTTACAGATATTCGTGGCGATTAGCGTGACGCTGTGCATCACCGGATGCCGGAAAGAGTTATGTTATGACTATGATGAGCATTCGCTGACGGTGAAGACCGTAGCGGTCGCTCAATGGGAACAGGTCTGGGAACGAAACTACGGAATGAACTGGGAGGCGGAATGGAACAACGGATGGAATTATGCCTACAACGACTTACGCCCTGAAACGGGGACGGGCATACGAAGCATCGTCTACCGGCACGATGGTACGCATGCCGAGGGAAACCTGCCACCGGAGGGAGGACGTGTACCAATGATGGAAGAGGGAACAAACGCTATCCTCTTCTATAATAACGACACCGAGTACATCGTCTTCAATGATCTCCCTTCATCGGCTGTCGCATCGGCATCCACACGAACAAGGACAAGAGGAGGATTCAGTGGAATACATGATGGAGAGCGGACTGTTGTACCACCGGATATGCTCTATGGATGTTATGTGGACGGATATGTGGCGGAGAAAACATGGGATCCGGTAGAACTCCCCATCACCTTGAAACCGCTGACTTACGCCTATCTGATCCGGTATGAGTTCCAAAGCGGATTGCAGTATGTGGCGCTGGCAAGGGGAGCACTGGCAGGAATGGCGGAATCGGTATATCTGCAAGACGGACATACGGGAGAAAAGGCGGCAACCATCTTGTTCGATTGTAAAACGGAGGCGTTTGGAGCGGATGTAATCTTGCACAGCTTCGGCGTGCCAAATTACCCCGGAGATGACTATAAGCGACCCCGAAAAGCGCAAAACTATACACTGAGCCTTGAGGTATGCCTGAAGAACGGAAAGACACTGAACTATGCGTTTGATGTGACTGACCAGCTTAACAAGCAGCCACGCGGAGGAGTGATTGTGGTGAAAAACATCGTTGTGAGTGATGAAGACGGGAAAGAAGGAAGCAGCGCATTCAATCCTGAAGTGAGCGGATGGGGAGATGAAATAGATATTGACCTCCCGATTGGAGAAGGAAATACAAATTAATTGTCAAACTAAATGTTAAATTAAAATGTAATGGACATGAAAAAGAATTATTATTTAGCAGCAATGGCGATGCTTGCCTTATGGGGATGCTCGCAGAATGAAGTGACGGATGTGCCGGAAAGCAGGCAGATCAAATTTGACCCATTCGTTGGGAACAATACCAGAGCGGTAACGCCGGTAACCACCGATGATTTAACGAAGTTCTACGTATTCGGCACAGCTACAAATGACGATGGTTCAAGTTATAGCATGAACTTTAATAATGAAGTGCAATCCACCGCCTATTACTGGCAAACCGGTTACAAATACAATTTTGCGGCCTATGCCAATGGTGATGACGGGAAGATTGACAATGCCACATGTAAGAACGACGGTACAGCACTTACTTTTGCCGGTTACACGCCGGATGACACCAAAGATTTGGTGGCGGCATTTGGAACAGCTGATGCTTCTGTTTCTATTTCTACAGATCCCGTAGCTCTGACTTTCGCCCATCTGTTGAGCCAAGTGAAGTTTACTTTCAGCACTACTGATGGAGGCAGTTATCGATTGGGTATCACCAATCTGGAGATAAAGGATGCAGTTCATGAAGCGGATGGTGTGTATACCTATGGCCAATCCGAGAATACCTTAGCTTGGACTGAGAATAGCAGTATCGGTAACTATGAATACAGCAGCATCACCGAGATTGCAAATGGTACCCCGAAAAATGATGTGAAGCTTGTCATCCCGCAAGGCGGAACAAACGATTTACAAGTCAGCTTCACTGCCACTATGACCGGAGCTGACTTGCCTGCTGGGGGGAAAACTCATGATTTCACCCTAAATTTACCGTATACAGCCGGCAGTGCTTCCGGTACAACCAGTAACACTTGGACGGCAGGTTATATCTATAACTATAAGACCACGATCAACCTTGATAACATTGACAGCGAATCAAAGCCAATTACATTCACTCCAACTGTCACTGCGTGGAGCGATGCCGACGATTCGGACATCACGCCTGTGAATTCATAAGCAGGGGAATAGCGGAATATTTTAGGCTACAGGGGGTTGAATGCTCCTCCTGCAGCCACAAAGAACGATAAAACGAAATCGATATGAAAAGAGAAAGGATCAGAACATACAGCGCCATAGCATGTTTGCTGACGGCAATCCTACTGCCAACCTCTTGTACATCGGAGACGGACGGGGTGGCGCCGGACGGCGGCGGGCGGGCAATTCGCTTTAATCCCGGCACCGCCACCCGTGCAGCAGTGACGAGTGCCGGTGACATGCAGGCATTCACCGTGTGGGGAGGATACACCACCGATGCGGAGTCGGCAGGCATACCGACCAATGTGTTTGACGGAGTTGAGGTGGAGAATGCGGGTGGGGGATGGAGCTATGACGGCACGCGCTACTGGACATCGGGCAAGACTTACCAGTTCTTCGCCGCTTATCCTGCCGGGACGGGAAAACTTACCGATGGTGCATACATTATTGAGAATTTCGACTGTTCCGCCATCGGTGCAGAGGCGAAAGACCTGATGACGGCTTCCAGTGACATGATTGATACTGGTAACGCCGTACCAGCTTCCGTCCCGCTCACGTTTAACCATTTGCTTACCCGCATCCGCATCGTTGGCACGGTGGAAGGCGGCAATGCCGTAATCAACTCCATCGGTTTGGAAAAAGTGATAACCGTGGGGAGTTATGCCTCTGGCAAGTGGACGAACTCAACTTCCACGAAGAGTATAGTGAAAGATACCACTATTAACCTGACCGCCGTCGGGCAAGATTTGGTGGACGATATGTTCCTGCTGCCGCAGGCTACCGATGACATCAACCTATATGTCGTCTATACCTTGGACGGGGGAGAGAAGATAACGAAACGAATACCGTTACACACAGATAAAGTCCCCCAATGGACAGCAGCGAACAGCTATAAGTATTCCCTTGCCATCCGAGGAAACAACATTGTCTTCGCTGCAGACGTTGAACCGTGGAGCCACTCGATGGGGGGCATTATTACTGTAGAATAAAGGAGGAGAAGCTTATGAAAAAGAAATCATGGGTATATGCACTTGCGGTTTGCCTTATGGCACCGATGGCTTGCAGCCGGGATGAAGGAATAGATATACCGCAAACACCGACGGACTGCATCACGTTCGGTGTGACTTCGTTACAGGGAGGAATCGTATCCCGGAGCACACCGCTCGATGTGCTGCCGGACGGTTCTTCTTTCGGTGTATTAGGCTATTGCCTGGCACAGAAGGTCAATGACTCGGCGTTAGACCCGGGCACGGGTCCTACAGAATGGCTTACCAAGGAGACACTTGCCCCTCCGCATGTATTCTACAAGCAAAAGGTCACCAGCAATAACGGTGTCTGTACCTACACTCCCATTAAGGAGTGGGATATCAACTACGCATACAAGTACACATTCTTCGCCTATTACCCATTTAATGATGGTGCCGGCTTCACCGTTGATACGAAGGATACGGATACAGGCGCACCCGAGATGACGTTCTCCCTCCCCTTCGATTCCGACAACAAGGATACGGCAACGGAATTGGACGACTCGACAATTCCCGATGCGATGGTGGCATGGGCAACGGACGTTACCCGCAATGCGGGACAAGTACCGCTGCACTTCCTGCACCTGCTGACGGGGCTGAATGTCCGGGTGAACAATTACAACGAGAAAGAAGATCACGCGCTGGGCGATTCGGTAGTCATCCATTCACTCCGTTTGAGCGGGATGTTTTACAAGAGCATCCATATCGACTTCGATAATGGGGTGACTTTCCCTGATGATACATTTGTGGGTACCTACAGGTTTCTCGCCGACGGTGACAGTGTCGTGGTGCAGGGAGGCTCATCGGCATATCCTATCGGGGGAAAAACTGTCTTATTACTCTCCAATACCAGTGAGCAAGGTTCCACAAACGGATATTTTGGAAACAACGAGGTAACAGTGGAATACAGCTTCGGGGAGAGCAAGCATAAAACGCAGACGTTCTCCCGACCGGAAAACTTCTTGCCGGCTAGCGGAACCATCTATACCGTGCAGCTCAACTTCATCGGAGATGCCTTTGTGCTTAACTGCGTGGTAGACAACGCCCAACGGTGGGAAGATGGCGGAGACAGTGACATTACCTTTGAATAACTTATAAACTTATCCAATCATGAAATACCTCCATACATTCATACTGATGGGGTGCTGCCTGCTGGCGGCTTCTTGCCAACCGGACGAATTGACACCCTCCTCTTCCGCCTATAACGGAAAAAACGAGCTGCAACTGTGCTTCTCTACAGAAGGATTGCTGAACCGCTATGTTGTCTCCACCCGCGGAAATGACGTCAAGACTCCGGAGGAGCAGGAGATCAAGCAACTCCATGTCTTTATATTCGACAAGGACGGAAACTATCTGGAGACAGCCGACGAACACCGCTTCCAGAGCTACCGGAACATCACCGACGGGAAAAACGTCATGAACATCGACCGCGGAGGGTGGGAGGATCAAACTGCTGCCAAGACGGCTACCGTCATCGTGGTGGCAAATGCAGCCGAAGGGACATTCAAATTTACTTCGTCGGATTCGGCTCCTGCCAATATCCCCGACCGGGACTCGCTGACAAACTTCCTGTATAGTTCGGGGGAACATCGCCTCGTCACCCAGTTACCCAGAAACGGTATGCCGATGTATGGCAAGGTAGAGAACGTAGACTTGTCCCTGGACGAGAGTAACAACGCCAACAGTGTCGAAATACCGCTGAAAGCCTTGATGGCACGCATCGACGTATCACTGAACCTGAATGGTAACATGACCGGTGCAGAGGGCAGCAAACTGCCTCAATTGTTGGTAACGAAATGCGAGGCGCTGAACGTACCTCTTTCCACCAACCTTACTGAAAACGACGATGAAACGACGGATGTGAAGAAGTTGGGCAAAACAGACTATGATGTCTCCGTCACCCCCCAAACGATCTACAACCAAAACAATACACTGAAGTATACTTTCTATACCTACGAGAACCTACAAGATGCGAAAACTTTTACCTATCCGGAAGGAATAAAGGAGGAAAAGAAGCAATGCTACAAGCCGGAGCTGGCAGCGAAAGACAGTGCCCTTGCATTCCGCCTCACGGGTGACTATATCACTGCGGATAAGATAACGTACCATGCCACCTACACCCTCTATTTAGGCGCCAACTTTACAAACAACTTCAAGGTAATGCGTAACCGGCAGTATATAAACACCGTCACAATAAAAGGCATCCAAGCTACCAGTTCAGGGAAGGAAGTCACATTTGATGCACGGGTAGCCGTTGAAGAGACGAATCCCTACTACGTCTCCATGCTGAAAACAAATACGCTGGACAGCCATTTCAATGTCGTGCCGATGGATGTTTATCTCTTCGGCCCGGATGCAAAGCAGACCATGAAGGTGGAGATTGAAAATCCGGAGAATACCAAGTGGTTACGCATCGAGAAAATACCGGCATCCGATATGGAAGCCGGAACCGTCCCTTCTCCAGTCAGTACGGGAGGCCCCGATTTGTTGGCTACCGGCAAGCCATGGCATGCAGGAAACGGCAAACGCAAGTACTTCACTACAGACTTGGTGACTTCCACATTGGCGGACAACTCCTCTGTGACAGCAGACGCCAACCGGGACCGCATTTACTTCTACATTGATGAAAACCTGGATGTGTGCAAACTGGGTTCAACCGATCCGCGCTACCGGGAAGCCAAGGTCAAGCTCACCTATTCCGAAAATGGCTCTGTGGTAGAAACGGATGAGCTGACCCTCCGACAGGCGAGGCTGCTGGAAGTAAAGTACCACAGTAATGAAGACGAGGAAAGTGGCAAGTCAAATACAAGATTCTACGTCGAGGCATACGAAGAATACCGCAACTTTGGCGACCCGCTGGAGGAGTACGCCTCTGAGTTGGTGTTCGAAGGATTGCCGTGGGGAGCCAATGGGGAGATAATAGGTCGTATAGGTAGCCTTTTGGGCACTCATACCTATTGCAGTTCCAATTTCTATAACGGAATAGACTTTACCCCTAAGATTATGGAAGAAGCGGGAGACAATCTGACGAACGGATTGGATTTGAATACCAAACCGAAGACGGCTGCCGGTTATTGCTACATCAAGAACAAACGCAACCCGGACGGCAGTGTGTCCAATCCTAAATGGTACATGCCCGGCATCCGCGAGTTGGAACGAATCCTCGAAGCGTATTACGCCGAATATCCGGAGTTCCAGCAGAACTACTACTGGTCATCGGCGGCAGGAGAAGCTTTGTTTTTCACCCAATATGAAAATGATCAAAAAGCTCGCGCCACCAAAGCCTATAAAGATTCCCAAGGCAACTTTAATTATTATAACAGCGGAACGGGTTATCCCTACACCGGTGAAACCGGGACGGGCGGTTTTGCCAACCGCACGGAGTCCCTCCGTATCCGTGCCGCGCGCGTGGATGCCGATGCGCAGTAAGGCAATTAAGGATTGACAATTGAAGATTGTTTGCAAAAGGCGACTTTTATTGAAAACGAACAAGGCTCTTCCGGATGCAAGGGAGCCTATCGTCTGCGCGAAAGAATAATCGCTCGTATCGGTGAACGGTGGTGAATAGTCGTATATACAGAGCCTTGAGGAACAAAGAGGGTGAAAAAGTTCCGAAAAGAAACAAATACCCTCGTCATAAGCTACTGTGGCGAGGGGCATAAAATCTGTTTTTTTGAGATATATCTTCTTAAATTTACTGATTTATAACCATTTTTGTTAATAATTTTAGGTACTAAAAAATCGTATCTTTAGTAAAGATAAACATGCTGCCGAACTCTGTTTCTCTTGTCGCAGACGCGAAAAACACAGGAGCAGCAGAATGTGAAACTGATATATCCAAATCATTTTGCAGCCCAATAAACGGTGGCATCCATCATGCTGTAAATTTCTATTCAACAGTAACGATTCCGTAAGCCGGTGAACCGGTCAAATGATTCAATGAATAAGTCACACTAACGCCATCCTTCGTGGCTTTTCCATATAACAATTCCTCTTTACTCTTCTTCTTCCACTCATTGACCACATCGGAATTGGCTTTGTACAAGTTCTCGCCAGTATAGTTGAACGAGGTGTATACCCGATTGTGAGACGACATGGGGCATGTGGCGTTCAAGTCGAACTCCACCTTGCCTATCTTGAAGCGGAAGAAACCTTCGGAACCGGTGCCACCCGTATTTTTCTCCAGTAGATATAATCCGCAATAACAACAGTGTTTCTCTTTGGCCTCTTCACGTTTGCCAACTATGGCTGCCTGTCCACCGTTATAATTATCCACCATCAGCCCTGACAACCAGCCCTGACGGCAGTAGATGCCGCTATTGCGGGATTTGGCATTGCTCTTATCTTTCTGCATCGGGAATTAACAAATCCTTATCCGTATCGTTCGAGGATAAGTGATTTCACTCTTAAACTCTTATTCCTTTATTTTCCGCTTTCGTGGGACAGCCTATGGCTAAATTTTCTTGTGGCTTATCTTCCTCGTCAGGTATTTGTGCCATTTTCTCCGGCGGAGATAAAGTTAGCTGTATCTTCTGTTCCAACGCCGCCACTTCGGATTTCGGTTCAGGTAATGTGTGAGACTGGAAAGTATTGAATTACGCTTTCATTTTTATCGGTTGTTTGGACTATTGAGGATATATTTTCAATGATGTGCAGATGATTTTTAATATTGAGCTTGTTTTTTTGTTTTATTAGTACGGTAAATGGTGCTTGTTCTGGAAATTAGCTCTATTTTTGATGCCGACGTTTTTTCTTAGTATAACCTCTGTATCTTTTCTTCGGGCAGGATTCAGTCGTTCATGCAGTCTTTCATGTGAAAGTGCTGTTGTGAGACTGTTATCATTAAAAAAAAGAAGAAAATGATTAAAGGAAATGTAAATTTATGTGGTAGAATTAGTCATGCTGCTACATTGAGACCTAATAAACAAGGTGAAATCTATACCAACTTTTCTGTAAAAGTAGCTCTACCTATTGGGGTGGGAAATACTAAAGACTGCTGGGTGTCTGTCCGCAAAAAGGGGGGAACTCCAGAGGAACTGGAACAATACCTTATCGGTACGACAGTTCAACTATCAGGAACATTGAATTTCCGTAAAGTCAAGGATGATATTTATCTGAATCTGACAGCCGATTCTATTGAAATATCTGATGAGACAAAACCTGAATTCCTGACGGGGAACGTTGAATTTTATGGTAAAATAGGAACGGTTCCGGAAATCAAGGATGATAAACATGGTAACAAGTATCTCTACTTTTCCGGCTTTAGTAGCGACCAGTCGGGAGAGGAGCGTGTGTTCACTTGGGTGCGCTTTGTTCGTTTCTCTGGAGAAAAAGAAGATTTCTTGGAGAAAGGGAATGGTATTCATTTGACAGGGACATTGGATATACTTTTCTACAATGATCGTTTGAGTCTTGGATGTCGCTTTAAGGAGGTGACACGTTGGGGCAAAGATAAAACGAACCCAGAACCGGTATCGGAATAATCTATATTTGCTATGGCTATGAATAAAAGAAAACACTACGCTCCATCAGATGGGCGTAGTGCTGAAGACCGTGCACTTGAGCGTTTCGCTGAGATGCTTATCAAGAAAATAGAAAAAATCAACTCTGACTGGAAGAAACCTTGGTTTACAGAGAATACGCTTAGTTGGCCCAAAAACCTATCAGGGAGAGGATATAATGGTATGAATGCTTTTATGCTCTTTTTATACTGTGAGGATAAAGAGTATAAAATTCCGGTTTTTCTGACTTTTGAGCAAGTAAAGGGGCTTAATTATCAAGGAAATATTAAGGAAGGGAAACGACTGGTTGATAAAGAGGGTAAGGAATTGCCAGAGGTATCGGTATTAAAAGGAGCAAAAAGTTTCCCGGTTTTTCTGACTACTTTTACTGTAATTCATACAGAAACAAATCAGAAAATTAAATTTGATGATTATAAAAAACTTTCAAAGGCAGAGCAGGAAGAGTATAAGGTGTATCCGAACTTACAAGTCTATAATGTCTTCAATGTGGATCAGACAAATATTCAGGAGTCTCGTCCGGAACTGTATGCCAAGCTCAAAGAGGATAATATTGCGCTACCTCCTGAGCTATCTTCTGACGGTTATTGCTTTCCAGCCATAGATGAAATGATAAAAAATAACGAATGGCTGTGCCCTATATATCTTAAACATCAGAATGAAGCTTATTATTCGATACTAAAGGATGAAATAGTTTTACCAGAGAAAAGTCAGTTTTATAATCCAGAATCGTTTTACGGAACTGGATTACATGAGATGATTCACTCTACTGGAGCAAAGGGGCGATTGGATCGATTTGATGATTATGCAAAAGAAGAATTGGTTGCTGAATTTGGTAGTGCGCTGATCATGCAGAAATTCGGACTTAGTAAAACTATTAAAGAAGAGAGTTGTACTTATTTAAAATTTTGGTTGAAACAGTTGAAGGAATCGCCGGCATTTATTAAAAATATCCTGCTTGATGTGAAGCGTGCTACAGCCATGGTGAATGAAAAGATAGAGGCTGTCAATCTTCGGTTAAGTGAGACTATTTTAGAAAAGAGGGTTGTTGAACGATTGAGTGTGACCGGCATTCCTAACGGAGCGGTGTCTGAATTCCATATGCTTGATAATGAGTCGAGGGATGCGGTTTATAAGGTACTTTGTGAAAATTTGTATGATAAAGATACAGGCCAATTAGTAAAAGACATTTTTAAACCCGCTGACAGAGTGGTTCGTGTAGGAGGAAAGTACCTTGATGAAGCACTGGAATGTGTATATGATAACTTGGATTCTGAAACATTGAGTAAACTTGTTGATTGCGGAGATTATTTTGAAGGATATCTGCTCGAAAACTATAAATCTGCCCTACATGAACAGTTCACCCGGGAGTTTGAGAAAAAAAGAAATGATTCTAATTGGCTGAAGGAACAAGGGATAGAAGGGGATGTGAAGTGGAATCTGAATTTTATTTCTACAGATGGTTATTATTTAGTTAAAGCCACTTCGGAGAATCAAAGCAGACTTGGGGCTTTGGATCACCACTGTGCTATTTTTCGTCCCTTTGTGGATATAGGGGAAACGTTTGCAATAGAAGATGATTTGGGGTATATGACAGAATTACGTCGTCGTCTTTTGTCAAAAGATGAAATGGTAGATCCTTTAGGGAGAATTACTTTTGCCGCTCCACCTGTTCAGTATGCTGAAACCGGCAACTTAAGAAGAGACATTATTATTGATGGTGAAGCGAATGCTGTTTTTGTTATTGAACCGAATAGTGATATATATGACCTCAATTTTGTATTGGAGTTGAAAAAAAATGAATTGGTAAAGTTGAATTATGAATCAGGGCTTGGAAATATCATACATGATAAGGATAATGGTATTTATTATACCATGGCTTGTAATTTATATGATTTATTTCGTGAGAAAGATCAATATTATCCAGTTCGCGTCATCAATGATAGGGTAAATATGCCTTTAAACGAGTATCTGAATTTGTCTATACCCAAGGAAACAGATACTCTTATTCCTATTCAGGATAAGGTTCTGGATAGGATAGAGGTAGATGCAGTAAAGGAAAAGATAGAGGTGGACTCCGGATTATATGCCTTTAGAAATAATGAAAGCTTATGGGGATTACATGATGGTGACGGACGTATTATTGTTCCTCCGCGTTGGGAATCTTTCGAAAAGCAGGAAGAAAAGAAAGGGGTGGCATTTCGTTCATTCGTTTATACGGACGGTGAAATATTGCCAAATTCTCTTATTTATCAAAGAAATGAATTAGCGGATATGGCTGATACATTCTCTCGTTTGTCCAATGTGCGTATTGAAGAGAGGGGAGAGCATAATGAACGGTGGATTGCGGCTGATATTGATGGAACCCCGATTGTAAGTGAGAAAATTACAGATTTTGATTGGACTCAATATCAAGGAGGGATATCTTCGTTGTTGGGATTGGCTATGATACGCTTTTCTGCTTATTTAGACCATCCCCAGGAAGAACGGATTCAGAATGGAATTCGGGTGTAAATGGGTGTATAAGTGATATTATTTTAGAGTTGTATTGTTGGAAATTTGCAGGAAATGTTATATATTTGGTAAAGATAACCGTGTGGACGTTTTTGTCAGAATTTGGAACTGATATTTTTATTGTTCTATGTATATGTCCCAAAGTAAATTGAATGTTTAATACAGGGATTTATGAAGCTGAAACTGACCGAAATACTTATTGAATCATCCATTGGTACTTTTCTTTCGACCAGTATTTTATATAATTTCTGTAATTGAAAATTGTAGAAAAAACGTTCACGTTACAAGGGGAATGTTATTAGGTCTTGAAAGAGAAGAGATTGAAATGCTGGAATGAAAAATAGCGTTGTCGCTTTTATCAAGATTTGGAATCACCCTTCTACTCGTTTTTTTGTAACTTATGCTATCGTAAGTTGCAAAACTATATGGTTAAAAATAGGAAACTAAAGAATGGAATACGATGGATAACAGGGTGTTATCAGGATATTTGTTATTGACCTTACTTGTCGTCAGCATAATTGTTGTCGTATGGTATAAGGAGTCGTTGGAACTGAATAGCCTACAACATTTGAACAACATCATTTTTCCAACATGGTCTTGATAATAAAATGTGATGCTGGGGGACAGTAGTAAAACGCAGATTGCTTCCAAAAGGCCCGATACTATTTAGTATATCGGTTTTGAGATACTACTTGACCATAAATGGCTCGTTGAAATTTTATTTCAAATTAAGGAAAACTTTTGATGACTTTAAGAATGTGTAGTAAACTTAATAGGTATTGATGTAACAAAATTACAAAGGAACGATAAAAGCAGCAAAAAGGAGGTTACAAATGAGTAAATTGGCAGAAACACATGTGCATATCGCCGTAGGTCGAGAACGCATTAATGATGTATTAGCATTGTATGAACAGAGAATAAAAGTGAGACATGAAGCAGAAGAAGCTGGGATTATAACAGAAAATTCGACTTTTCCTCTTTCAATAGGGCTTGCGTATGTTTCTGAACGGAAGAATATATGGATATTGAATATGAAATATCATAATTACGATGAGTGGAAGGCAGACTGCGAGGATAATTTATGGGAGTTTCAGATATGTTCGGATAGAGATACGGGGGAACAGTATGCTGTACGTCCGTTCAAATTACCTTCAGGAAAGATTATTTGCACAATGTTTTCTTTTTTATCTTATAACGAATATAATGAGTTATGTTCAGTCTTAGGAAATGCTCTGTATTCTATAATGGGATCATTGTTGGATATGTTTTATATGGAAAGTATTGTGGAGTATGAAAATAGATTGTATATAGCTTCCAATAATATGTTTATTATAGGAAGACCTCTAACGTTTCCCCGAAGTGCATTTTTGTTTGACAAACAAGTATATCACAAAGCATTGAATGTTAATAAGGATGCACCAGTAAAAGTTTGTACGGAAATGTTGTTTCGTACCATGAAATTGTCAATGGAGTGGGATAGAAAAGAGAATTCGGAGTGTGTACCCCAAGTTTTTTTTAGAAGTTATATTTAATTGGACAAAAAAATAAAGGCAGGAAGTTTTTTACTTGCCTGCCTTGCCATAAACGAACGTATAGTTATATAACAGTTCGATTGTTTTATGGTATATATAGTTATGATGGTTGAAATAATCAATACTTTTTCTTCAAATAGATTTCAATTTTTGTACATCGATTAACTTCATCCGGAGAGTAAGTACTAACTCCGCCTTTACTTTCTGATATAATTGCATTGTTAGGGATGCCTCTTTTCTTTAGCTCGGCAGTGATGTATTCTGCTCGTTGATTGCTCAATATTGAATTAACAGTTGTATTTCCTGTAGCGCTGTCGGCGTAACCGGTTACTTTTAAGTATAGATTGTATTTTTTGCAAATTCGTACTATTTCATCCACGTTGGCCAATTGGGAAGAATCGGTTAGATTTGATGTGCCAATATGGAAGAAAAATAGTATTGGTGAACCAATACTTTCTTTTTGATTAAGCAATAGATTGATGTATGACTGATAACTTGATTGTAAATTCTCCGGTGAAAAATTAGATATTGAATCTGTATTGAATAGTGTATCAGTGCTTGCAATAGACAATTCGTATTCTTCATTACCAGTTGAGTCGTTTGTATCGTTGTTTCTTGCATTCTCAATGTTGTGTTGTTGTAATGAGGTTGATAAACGCTTTTTTAGTGAATTGAGGCCACTGTAATCATTCTTCGGATAGTATATGTTATTGATGCTGGAGTCTGCGGGTAATGACAAACCGCATCTTTCAAGTTCATCCTGGATACGGGTCAGCAAACCTTCAATTTCGAGAATTTTTCGTATTTGGTCTAAAATTCTATTGTTTCGCTCATTTTCTTTTTCTAGTTGTTTAAGTTTGTCATAGTCTATATAAGGATACATTTTTGATGTTTGGCTAAATCCTTTTTTCCCAAGTGTGATGCTAAATCCTGCTGATAGATGGAATAGGTGATCGGCAAACTTATTTCCTTTTCCTGTTCCGTCAAAATCTCCGAAAGTGGTTAATCCTCCTAATTCTAAAGAAAGGGAAAGACGGTCGTGCAATTTTATATGATTGAGTATTCCATAGTTAAAGCTAAATGGGTGTTTATGCGTAGTATTGTTCTGTATGATACCGGTTCCGAAAAAGGGTATAAATTGCCAATGTGGTTCGGTTTTGCTTTTCATAAAGAGATTCGACACATTTAGGAGAAAGTCTGCATGTACGTGATAGTAATTTTGCAGTTCTATCAAATGATTTTTTAAATTAAATCCTTGAAAAGCAATTCTTCCTCCAACGGTAGGACTAAACCATTTTCCGACGGAAAGGTGAAATAGCGGTCGAGTACGTCCAAACAAATCTTCACATCCCAATGGTTCGCCTATAAACGCACTGACACCACCTGCTACATTAATGAACCAATTAGAAGCTAATTCATTGGGGCTCTCTTTAGCAGCATAATCTATGTCATGATCTTTTTCTACTATATCTGACAGAATATTCATATTTCGATTATACACTGATTTTTGAAAAGTAATGTATCTGATGTTGTTTTCCGAATTCTGTGCTTCCGGAGTGGTGGTTATCGCTTTTTGTATAGACAAGCTGTCTTGTGCATAAGCGAATGCTGTTGATAACATAAGAATAACAAATAGGATGTTTCTTCGCATTTTTCTTTATTTTTTTGAGTAAGTAAATGTAAAATATCAGAGCAAAATAAGGCGCTTTGGGAAATTTGGCAAAGGGAAAAGAGAGATGGATTGGAGATTTTAGTTTTAATTAGTGATAGGTTTGAAAATCATACATAAACTGCAATAAATCGTACTTTATTATGTGAGAGGAATCGATAATTTATTACTGTAAATTCAGATATAACAGATTAATATGTTTAAACGATTATGTAAATTAGGGTTAATATTGAATTGATTTTTCTTTCTAAGATGATTATGCTGGTGGTTATGAGGTATCTTTACATGCAAAGAAACTTTTATGGATATGAGACAATTTACTATTAGCGAACATTTGGTTGAAGAAATAGAACCTATGCTGATTATTGCAGAATCACTTATGGAGAAAGTAATATCTCTTGTTGAAAAATATCATATAAATATAGATTCAACCTTGGAATGGGAAAAATTACCTTCTGCTTTTCAGGATGAATTACAGATGTATATTCTATCGGAAGTAAATAAAATTCCAACAGTATCTTTACTTAATGAATTCATTCGATCTGGAAGTCTATATCAAATTGTCTTTGATAAACTAGAGGTGCAATATTCTAAAATAAATAAGAATAATACATCATATCGATCTTTTATTCAGCACTTAATGGAGGATGTAATGAAGATAAGCGTTACATCGGAAGCTATGTCTATGGATGATTGGCATAAGATTATTGAAGATAAAAAAGAGGCATATCGTATAGATGATGTGGCAGAACATGTCTATAAAAAAATGCTTGTAACGTTTAGAACAAAGAAAGAAATCTGTATTTATGATTTTTTTTATAACAAGACTTCCTCAGCTGAACTTGACAAGTTACTTCGTGAAACAAAAGATAGCCTATTATTGGCTTTTACTCACCGAGAATTAACTAAAAAGCGTGGGCAAGGGATGAGTCGTTTTATCATTGATTGCGTTCATCAATGGCAGGATACAGGATTGATGAAACCTTTAAAATCTGTTTATCCGTTTTGTCAATGCTTACAACAATATTGGGATAATGAGATTAACCTGGGAACAAGACAAGGTTTGGAGGCAACATATAAACAAAGACTGTGAGTTGGATTCTTTCGATGTTTATTCGTATTGGATGAGGATAAGTTGAACTATGAAAGGAAGAATTGTTTCCAAACTTGCCATTTAATTTTTGTATTGGATGGGAGTAAGAATGTTTTTGCTAAGAAGATTGCGCCTACTACTTCGGCTCCGGATTTTTTTAGATGTTCTACATAGCTAAACAAACTTTGACCTGTGGTTAATAAGTCATCGACTACGATAATTTTCTTTCCTTTTACAGCTTCACTGATGATATAATTTGAACTTTCATCTATTTCATCACGTTTCTGAGTCCTATGTTTACACTCTCTTTTACCTGTAAAAATGATATAGTTAAGTCCCGAATGAACTCCTTGGAATTTATAGAAGAAACGTGCTAATGAGGAAAAACGTTCATAATAGCGCTCTTCGGTACTGCATGGCATGAACATGAGTGTGACTTCATCAGCCGGATGTAAGACTTTAAATATTTGTGCAAAATATTGACTACAGTTATCTTTTCCTTCTTTAAATTGATAAACGCTCCTGCTAAAATACCACTGGTCTTCTGATATCCAATCATGGTGCCGTTTAGAAAAATAGTAGTCGGCAAACACACATTTAATGTTATTCCGATAAAATGGAATGAGCGGCAATTCTTTATCAAATTTTTCAGGGCAGGATAGTGCATATAATTTAGCAGCATCTTTATTTCCGGCCATTAATGCCTGTCGTGCAGCATTTTTCCGTTCCTCACGTTCTTGGGCATTTTTGCCGTATAACAATAATGCTAAAGAGGCCTTCCTTTTCCAATATTTGGCATATGAATAGACGGTAGCTAAAACTATCCATATAAGTAAAGAGACCAAAATGATGTAAGTTCTCACTTCAAGATATTGGTGGTTGTAGAACTGTTTTTCATAATCTCTGTGGAATTTTATTTTGTCGCAAAAGTAGTTCTTACAATTGAAATGAACAAAAGAAAAAGAAAGTATTTCGTGTATTTCAAGTATAACAAAGCTTTGGTGTTTGTTACTTTGAAGAATGAAAGTAACATTTGCCTTGATAATGCAAAAGAAGTTTCTTTAGTTATCATATATATAAAGAAACTTCTTTTGGATGGTTATCAGTGACTTTATACTGTATAAATGTATGAAATTATCGTTTGCTCTTTTTGCTGTTTTGAGGAGATTTAATCATTTTATGAGCCATTATCATGCAACGTCGTGCCCAGGCTCTATCGTCTTCATCATCATCACGCCCCCATTTCATTTGACTACCGCCGCTACCTCCTCCATGTCCTTCGGCAAAGGTCGTTGCTTGGTCTATATAACCGATGAAAAGGAGCAATGCGCATTGCATGATCTGCTCTCCTCGTTCACTTAGATCTTTCAGCATAGTACCTTCAAATAAATCCATTGTTTGGAAATTTAAGAGACTGAACTTTGACTTAAACTCTTGGATTACGTCTGGAAGAATGGCATTTGATAATCTATACTGTACTTGCTGTTGTATGTTACCGACTGTCCGACTTCCTTCCTCTCTGAGTTCTTTTTCTTTAATCTTTAATTCGTACACTTGTTTTTGAAGTTCTTTGAGTTCACTGTCTGCCGTTTGTAGCTTATTTCTCTTATCTTCCAATTTTTCATTTACTTTTGCAATATCTTCGTTCAGTTTTTTTAATTCATCGGTGAGAGTGGAAGTATTTCCGATTCCTCTTGATAATGTTGCTTCCAACTCTGCTTTTTTGTTAGCTAATTCTTCTTTCAATTTTTCCAAGTTCTGAATCATAGTAGTCAGGCCTTTTTGTTTGATTTTAGCTTTATGTATATCATGGTTGATTTGAGATAGCATTTCGCGATGTACAGCAATCTTCTTTTCCAATGTTGTACATTCCTCGCTCAGTTCTCTCTTGTATTCTTCGGTAGAACGATGTCGTGCTCCAGTTTCATAGATATTGGTTCCACGGTCCAATCCCCATTTTTTATTGTACACTGCTAGTTCATCGTGGAGTGCTAACATCTTATCCCGATATTCCCATTTTGTTTCTCCGCTAAACACTTGTTTGTAGGACAATTTGTTTTGGCTCGTGATGGGTAATACACAGCAATGTACGTGAGGATTCATTTCGTCCAAATGTACATAAAAACTGACTATGTTATCTGCTCCCCATTTCTCGCAGGCAAACTTGTAGATATCTTTAGCCCATTCTTCAATTTCTTTACATCGCACAATATGGGAGTTGTCTGCTCCTTTGGAGATATCCACTTTTTGGTTACCATACGCAAGTTCATGCATTCTTTCTCGACTGCCGCCAAAGATAAATTTTGCACAAATACGGATGTTGGGAACTTTTCTGCCTATGTTTGGGTCAGTGATGCCACATTGCTTTAGCCGTGCGGTGATTTTTTCACCAACGGTGTGAGTTTTATCAATAGGACGAATAACACCACCTTTGGCTACTTCAAAGTTGAGAAGGTCGCGGGTACGGTCGTAATTACCTTCTTTGCCAGCCCGGTCCCAGCGTTCGTCTTTCCAACGTCTTTGAAATTCGTTACTTTCTGCGGTAGTGACACCGGTCGAAGCCTGCATATCAGCTACCTGTTTGTTCGCTTTACTATTCATACTTTTTTTATTTGATTATACAACAAAATTGATTCAGCTTGCTGCCCCTTTCAAAAGCCCCTGCGCAACCCTTTTTTTAAAAGGGGGTATTAGGCTCCCCCTTTTGACTAAGGGGTCTGGGCAAGCCCAGCATAAAACGCAGGGGAGAGAAAATGTGAGAGGGGGGCTGTACAGCAACGTCGGGGGTGGGGCAGGTACAAGGACGCTTGAGGATAGAAAATCCTATGAGGCCCTTAAAAATGCCCTCCTTGTGGATGTAAAAACGACTCACATTCATAAAACCCGATCATATTCGGCATCGCAATCGAGTACGTATTGCCAATTTGAAGAAAAAAGATGGCTGAAAGATTCTTTATAGGGAGATATTCCTGACTTATCGGCCATCGTTCCGTTTTTGAATGGGTCGGCACTGATAATGCTGAAGTATTTATTCAACAAATTAAAATCTCCGTGCATCCCGAGATGAAACACGTAATAGATGTCTTTCTCGATATTCGCATTGTATGGGGCGGGCTTATCCAACAGAGGGAATGTTTTTATGAAGAGTTCATATACCTCTACGCACGACCGATGTATTTCATCAGGCAGTTGCATTGGTGGGGCTTGATGTACCACACTTAAAAAATCAGTTGGATATAGTACAGCGGATTCTGACGTACAGTGCTCGGGCTTGTTTATTGGGCAGTTAGTTTCCGATTCTATTGTACATTGTTTTAAGCAAGCCATTTCGATGATGGTACTTAATCTGTTGGATATTCTTTTTATGTAACCTCGCCTTTCCAATTCATCCAAAAAACTGGTGATGGTTTTTCTATGCCATTTCCATTTGTTGGATAACATTAAGATAGAGGCTTCCAACTGTCCGGGTTCCAAATGTATATCAATTCCTCGTTTGGTGATAACGGTTGGTTCCTCGACTGCTAATTGCAGAAGATCATGGAAAGCAAATAACCTGTTGCACATCGTAGATGTATCACTCAGATAGGCAAGTAGTCCCATATCTATTATTATCGGGGTGTTCTTTTTCATATGTATATTTGTTTTTTTTATCGTGGTAAAAGTATAGGGATATAAAAAGATTGCAAAATGGTAGCTATAATAATTCCTTTCCCTCCTTTCAAAGGAAAGAAATGAAAGAAGATTATACAAGGGGAATTGCTTTCGTGCATTTATAAATGGATGGTTTGTAAATGGGATAAAGAAAGTGGATTAATGGTTGGTGGGAAAATAAAACATGATAAAACAGGGGCATTGAAATGACTTTATGCAGCGGAAGAAAAATAAGAAAAGCGACCTGAAATAGGATCGCTTTTCTTATAGTATTTATCCCGTTATTCTTTCGGATCCGGGACAAATTTCACGATGTCTTTGGTGACGATGTAGAAGAAGGGCTTTTCTTTACCCATACAACCTTTACGGAATCCTTTGACGGTTACAGTAATACCTTTCTTGATAATATCAAAGAGATTTTGGTCCCAAGTTTCGACGTTGAAATATTCGACGACGGTCTGTTTTTCACCTTTCGGAGTTGTTCCGCAAAGGTAGTTTACTGCAACACTGAATGTTGCCTTTTTTCTTTCATTGCCGCAAGTGATGATTCTTGCATCGGCTACGCAGTTACCTGTAATCTCGAAATTGTTTGCTCTTTTCATTATCGTAAAATTTTAAAAGTTGAAAATAAATTAGTTTTATGCCAGCTTCTCTGGAGCGAGATAGAGGGGGTGGACAAGGTTTCAGCGAGAATTACGCAACATTCAGAATATGTCGGAAGAATTTTTGTCTGAATGCACTTCAACCTTGTGAAAGGATTTATCCGTCCCCAAGCCCCTTTTAGGGGCGCTCCTCGCCCTAAATTTGCTGGTAATAAAATGATTTTTTTACTGTTGGAATTAGAGAGTGAAAGTAGGAGCTAAGACGAGAGTAGGTAACGGGCAGATGCAAGAATCTTGTGGGAGTATTAGAGAGTGTTGGAAAGCATATCGGGTTGTGATAAACGCTGGAATGACCGGATAGGTATGTGTTGCCGGATATTATTTTTCGAGTAGAAGCCGGACAAATGGATGGAATGAATTGCTGTCAGTCATATGGGTTGGAGTGGTTGTATAGGAAAAGTCTTACTGCATCGTATCAATCATCATAAAATGTTCGGATGCCAAGGAATGAGGGGGTGGGCATATAAGGCGATCCGGTATTGAGGGGATGGAAAAGGTATAATATAAAAGGTAGGATGTAAGGGAAGTGAAGAATATATAAGAGGGCTGGGATATAAAAGGTATTGGTGGGGGAAGTGGAGGCTTTTAAGCCCCCACAAGTATGGGATTTGTTTTAAAGGTTGAAAGATTGAGGAATACGCCATGATATTCAAGTGTTCCTTGTCGGAATAGTTTCCATAGCAAGGCGCATCCGGTTTGGGCTAATGTTGAGTTGATAAACAGGTCTTGTTTACGGAGTGCTTCGGCTATGGAACAACTCGGGCCACTATCATTTTCATTAACTTGCGTTAGGTTGAACATGTCGCAAATAGTCGGGAGTTTTCCTTGCGTGTTGAGTTTCTTTTTAGGTTGTTTGATTGGGCTGATTGTTCCCAAAATGGCTTGTCCTGTGTTCTGTGTATTTCCGAAATCTAACCAATACAACGGTTTCTCGTATATGTCGGATATATTTTTTACCTGTTTCAGATGTTTATGAATGGCAAGTCGGCTTTTTACGTTATCTACACAGGATATGGTGATATTGGCACTTGGGGCATTATCCGAATACATTTCGGGTATAGCTGCCCAATCCAGTCCGAAGAACTGGTTGATGCGTGTAATAAGGCAGACTGCTTTATTCAGTCCGATGTCAGAGGGGCTGAAAAGTTGCCTGCCTATGTTTGGTTCTGATACTTCGTCTGCATCAAATGCGGTTACATGTAGACCGGGATGTCCTAAACGGGTGAGGGCAGAATCCATACGTGCAAGGGCTTCTAATACTTGCGAACCTGTTCCACCTGCTCCGATAAGGTGGATAGTAATACAGTGTTGTGGTGTTAGCAGATAACTGTCTGTATAATGTATTTTTTTCATTGCATGATTTGTTTTAGGGTTAATGGTAATGAAACTAATTCATTATCAGGAAACGTTTTTTCTGTTTTTATCAATTCCTTTGTAAGAAGTGACAGATTGGATGTTACAGGATTTGTACCTAAAATGTGTGAGAATTCAGATTGCCAAAACATTTTCTCCCAATAGGTTATGATGTTCTGATAGGTCATTTCCTGTATTGCGGGTAAATGAGAATTACCTAAACATACGTTGGTTTCTGATACGTTGAAATATGGAGCACGATAGAGTTGGCTATCAGGATTATCTCCGCAAAAAGCATATAGGGAGAGCATGTCGTTATTTACAACATATAAGAGTGAGGGGGTATATAGTTCACCGTTGGGGATTCCTAAATCTTTTTTAAAGTAGTGCATTTTTTTTTGAGGCTTTTCGTACCATACGTACTTTTCGTAACCTTTTCGTCCATCGGCGTATAGCATGTTGGGTGGAATAATGCCATGTAGTTCTTTCCGGTCACGATTGAGTGTCAGGTCTGCTATATTCTTGACACATTCTTCGGTGAGGGGTACTCCTGCTCCCATTTTACCGTTTATGATGTCTCTACGTTCTAAGTAGATATTTTTTCGTTCATTATCCCCATAGACAAGAATTGCCATTTCGGGGATAAGTGATGTTGAATATTTTTGCGTTAATTTATTCATTGATAGCTAAATGTTTATAGAAATCATTACATATATAGTCCAACCATTTGAATGGAAATGTACAAAGAGGAAGTTTTTCTGATTTTTCCGATGACAATATCATATATGAATATGGTAGAGTTACATCTGTATTACTGCATCTTTCATTAAGTGAATCAAAATGAACTTCAATGAGGGCGTCATCAGTGAATGTTCCCCATGATATACATATAAGGTCACTCCATGCTGTATTATCGTAATCATTCAAGCTTTCTTGATGATAATCATCGTAGTCTTCATCATATAAATACGCGGATAGCGTATCTTGTGAAAACAGTTCTAATCCTCGTATCATACAGTTTATCTGCTCTGACTCGTCTATGGAAATATGTTTAAGATTTTTTAGTTCAGTGAGTAGTTCATCTGGACGAGGTATCGGGCATTGTTCGATTTGCTTTAGTGTCCGATTCGCTTTGCCTCTTTTATTTTCATAAGAGCGCATTATTTCGATGTAAATTGCATCTATTTCTTTCATTCTTTCACAGATTTCCTCTTTTAAAAAAAAGTATTCATATGTATCTTTAATAGAGGGTAGACCATTTTGTTGCATGACAAATGCGATGAAGCGGATAAAGAGCTTTCTGATTTTTGGGCGCATGGTATGGACGATAGAAACGGGTATGTAAACGATTGTATCCCAATATTTTTCGGGGTTTGCTTGGTAAACTACAAATACAAACTCGTTATTGATGTAATCTATATTCACCATTTGACCGTCAGGAAGTAGTTGGGTGACTGAATGGATTAAATCGTTCATGTCACGTCCAAATTTTCCGGATGGTGTGAATGATAATTCTTCGCCATAAAGAGCCAAATAGCCTGTTGCTGCCTTGATTAACCGTTCTATGTTTTGTTCGGGACTGACTATTTTTGGATAGTCAGTTTGAGGAATAATGTCGGTCAATGGAATATCGGTGAACTGCTCTTTTAAAAATGAGTTATCTGTGATGATTTGGGAAGTACCCGTGCTTTTCGCACGGAAACTCCTGTATTTTTCTTCTTTTTTTCCCGTAAAAGGATGTGACCTAATGATTGGTGAAATTGTTTGTTGCATACTTTATTGTTCATAAATATTTAACCTTTGGTTCCAATTGTTGTTTTGAAAGAATATTCCATGATGCCTTCATCTGTAAATTCACCATGTACGTTGCTTGTTGTCAGCTCGGGGTATGAATTTGCATAAAAAGCCAAAACTTCTTCGGGTGTCAAATCGGGGTTGGGATCACTTAAAACTTTGTTGTCGTATTTGAAAATTCGTTCAACTGCTGTTACTGTTAATGCCATAATTTTGTATTATTATACGAACAGTGTACCACTGTTCAATTCAATATTTATTTTGTTTTTTAAAATCTCACATTGTTTATTGTCTGCACCGGACATTTCACTTGCCTCTTTCAACAGGAGAGCAGCTTCGGAGTATTTCTTTTCTGTGTACAGGGCTTCTACTTTTTTAAACTTATCAGTATAGGCTTTCTTGTCTGCTTCTTGTTTCTTCTTGGCTTCAGTTGCCGATTTGGACTTGGCTTGTGTGGCTTCCATTGATTTTTCAAAGGTGTCCAAGTTGGTCAGTAGTTCTGTTGCCCTTTGTAATGGTTGTTTGATTGTGTCGATGAAACTTTGGTCGAGTTCTTCGGCTGTTCCTTTTATTATAATAGGGGAAAGATTATCCTTTGCTTCATCTTTCAAACCTATTTTTGTAGGTAGCACGGACACACTTACAACACCGTTTACTTTTGTCAGAACGAGTTTAATCATATCTCTGTCCGACATTAATTCTGAAATTTCTAAGAACATAATTTATTTGTTTTTAATCTTCCCTTCCGTAAGAAGTCTTCTCACTTCAGGAAGTCTGTTAATTTTTATCTGCTTTCTTGCAGCGTCCTATTTCAAGACAAGTTTCTTGTTGGAAATACTCTTTCGTAGAAAGGAAGATTTGCAACAATACACGAAGTGCCTGAACTTGTTGGAAATAATCAGGACACTGTTAATTTTGCGGATAAAATATGGCGGGCTTTGAAGTGAGAGATTCCGAAGGATGATGGTGATATAAAAGATTGGCTGTAAAATGATATAAAGGGAAATGGATATAAAAGGAATGTGTTTGCTGTATAATAGGAAATAAAGTATCACCTAAAGGGGGGGATTTATTGTCCAACCGGTTGGTTTAAGAGGATAAGTGCCTTTATAGCTTTGGAAGCGTTTGGAAAAGACTACTCAAACAGGGTGGTGGGGATGCTATAATGTGAGGATTATCTATGCAGGAAATTCCCCTGCATAGATAATTCTATTTGCTTCTTCTATTCCTGCATCGAATTGTTATATTTCAAGATAAGTCCGTCGTCTTTCAGCACTTGAGGAATTTCGTTTTTCATTCGTTTAATTCGTTTTTGATTAAACGAATTAAACGAATCTTATTTGAGTCTGATTAATAAGGTAGTCTGAAGTACGTTATGACTGATTGTAATATCCTCATGGCAATGAAATGCTCAATAATTTCTATGCATCTTCCATGTTTAGTGGTTCGATATGTACATAGCCTTTTTGAGCCGAAAAGGAAACGTTCTTTATGCTTATCTTCATAGGCAAGTTCTACGAACTCCATATTAATAAGTATATGATTTATTTCTTTTGTGTCACCTAACGGATTCTCGACAATCTGTGATAAAGGCCTGCTGAATTCATATTTATTTGAATCATAGTTTCCTGATTGATTGAATTCTTTCATTAATTCAGGGATACAACTCAAGTCATGTTTAATTTGTTCATCAATTAGTTGTGTGAATGGGCTTTTTCCGAATGTATCCAAAGCTATATCAATATTTGCATTTATAAAGCCTACTACTGATTGATATAAAACAGTTTGTAATACATTGGTTTTATCCAGGTAGTATATAGGCCAGAAATTACCATCGCTGTTACCCTTTCTGATCATATATGGATATAATTCATGAATTGTATTATACCCGTAAAGACGAATCATGGAATTTTCCACACAAACATACTCCGCACTGGCGAAGCCTGATCTTTTTAGTGATTCGTTCCATCTTTTTTTGTGTTGAGAATAAGTGGATATATACGTAGTAATACTCATGTTTGCTTGCCAGCCTATGCGGAAATCCGTATTATAATGCAACATAGGGTTGAATTCAGAATGCTGAATGATTTTTATATTGTTGAAATTTGAAAGTTTAACCAGTTTGTGCATCGGGAAATCTTTGAAAGAAACTATGTCTGATAGTCCCTCGTCCAATAATAAGCGACGCGCTACAGCGAAATTAGCTTTGAATGTTAAATGGACGTAGTTGAATTCACATTCAGCGTCCGGTTCTTTACCCTTGATCTGACTTGCACCGTGTTCTTTTAACTTTGCCCGATAATGGGCATAACTTTCTTCTTCAGAATCAATAAAACCTTTGAATTTTTTCATATCTGTTAATATCTTGTTTATTGGATCTACTATACTTTCTCTGATAATTTGCTGTTTTGTGGAATTATTAGCAAAGCTATTGGTGTAACTGTTGAATTTATCATTTAATATACTCTTGCTCCGATCCTATTTTTGATCCTATTAATCGATTCTAATATTAGTATATTCTTTTAATATCAATTAAAAATTCGTCAGTTTCATTACTTGGAACTGTTCTTATTCTCTTTTAGTAGAAGATCTGTCTTTTGATTTTTCAACTTCATAAGTTTGTTCCTTTAGATTTTAATTTTAGTCTGTCATATCTGAAGTGTCAAGTGGCGAGTTGTACCCAATTGAGTTACGTCACTATTTTGTTATGGCACTTTTGTTTTATCCGTAGATTTGTTTGACTTTTCTTCCTTTGGTGTCGTAAAGAGCACACCAGTCTGCGGGAGAAGTAGATAACTCGATACGGTAAGCGGTAGGATGATATTCTGTACTTTCAGTACAAAGTCTTTTGATGGAAATTCGCTTACTAAGTGTCTCGCAATATCGGCATATTATATTGCCATCTTTGTCATATATTTGTACGCTTATGTCAAAACGCTCTCTTGTTATAGTATATCGTCCCATTTTCGAGGTGAATTTTGCAGTTTGAAAAATGTTTCGTTTCATATTACTTGTTATTCTTTAAACCAATTATCGAAATCAGAACAGGCACAGTATCCAGCTAATGATCTAAGAAGGGTCCAAGCAAGGAGTAGTCGGCCTCCATCACCTTTATCCTTGTCCTCATATTCAGATAAATCATCATAGTCCTTGTCTTCACCCATAACGCAATAACCTTCTACGGGTAATGATAGAGCAGCCTCAAAATGTTTTCTACCTATTTCGGTGAAGTTGATAGGTGGACAAACTGCTATGCCATCGAGTCCATCGACATACATATCCACATCTTTTCCTAAGTTATTGATGCTATCAAATAGATTCTCAAGTGTAAATACTTTCTTCATATTATTATATATTTTAATTCTTTCCCTTTCGTAAGAGGCTTTTCTCACTTCGGGAACTGTTATTTTTTATTTGCTTTCTTGCATAGTCCTGTTTCAGGTCAAGTTTATTGTCGGTAATACTCTTTTGCAAAAAGGAAGATTATCGACAATACACAAAGTGCTTGAACTTGCCGGAAACAATAGGGACATTGCTATTTTTGCGAATAAAATATGACGGGCTTCGAAGTGAGAGATTCCGAAGGATGATGCGGATGATAAAAAGGGAGGGGTGTAAGAATAATATAAAAGGCAGATAAAAAAGGAACGGAAGAGACTGGCAATGAAAGCCCAATATTGTGATTTTCTGCACATGAGGAATTACTTAGCTGAATATTGCTGAAGAACAGAAAATCGTCCACAGCCTGTGGACGATTTGGCTAGATAATTAATTCAAATATCAATCCATTTCTGTATTTCATTATATTCTAATGACTAATCAGTGGTATTGTAGAAATAGCTTAATTCATTTCCTTTTAAGTTTTCTACTGCATACAGGTCGGTTTCTTGCCAAAGGGAGTTGTAAATTTGCGCAATGTCCGGGCGTTTCTCATAGTATTGCCAAATTTTGTGGTTAAGTACTAAAATTAGCTCTGTGAGATACTTGTAGTTACATTTCCACTCATTAAATGCACGATTATAAGTGTCTTTGATAGCCGAAATTCCAAATTGGTCAGCGATTGAAAAATCGTTCCAAAATGTAGTTTGAACTTCGTAACCATTCTCTGCCATAATTTCTCTGAATGTCATATTTCTTGTTTTTTAATAATTTAAAATGAAGTATAGACCGTTTTGAAACAGCTTATACTAGTTGATTAATTCTTTATCTATATTTTAATTGTTTCCCTTTCGTAAGAGGTTTTTCTCACTTGAGGGCTGTTGTTTTTTATCTGCATTCTTGCATTGTCCTGTTTTCAGGCCAAGTTTATGCATCGGTAATACTCTTTTGCAAAAAGGAAGATTATCGACAATACACGAAGTGCCCGAACTTGCCGGAAACAATAGGGACAATGCTATCTTTGCGGATAAAATGTGACGGGCTTTGAAGTGAGAGATTCCGAAGGATGATGCGGATAATAAAAAGGGAGGGAAAATAATAATATTACAGGAAACTATTGTTTATAAAAGGAGAATGGTTATTAGGATGTAAATATTGAGACGTTTGTAAATCATGGGGCTGAATAGTGTGCCACGCTTTGGTTGTTATTGAGGGAGAAAGAGCGGATTTTACCCGCTCCTCCTTTTTTATTTGCTTGAAGGTTATGCAGCATCGTTCAAGGGGCCGCAATACACTTCTCCATCTTTGTGATACAGTCTGCCTTCGTACTGGTTATGATGCAATTCTTCCCGTATTGCGTCCTCATTGTCGGCCCAATATTCATATTCTTCATGCCAAGTCTTGAAAAAGCTATCATAGCATTGTTCTATCAGATCTACAAATGAAAAAGTATTGGAATAACTGCACCAAGAATCGTAATAATCAATAATTGGTTTAAGGAGATAGTAGTCATAGCACATTCCTGTCAATGGACAATTGTCATTATATTCCGATATCACTCGACTACGCCTATATTTGTAAGTGTATTTGCCATCTATGTATTTGCCTGAAGTAGAATAATACTTACCTTTTGTAATGTACGGTAAAATGTTATTGTTAATGTGCCGGAATAATAATTCGTCACACAGGTTTTCAGCATATATATCTTTTTCATGATCTATTGGGTTTTCGTGTATAGGCTCATTGCTGCACGAACTATTGACATGATACCCGGAATAATCAACGTGCCAAGTTTTTGCTTTTGTGTTGGTCAGTTTCTCAAAAGCTTCCAAAGATGCTTTATAGTCTGAACCATAACTATCCATACATTGTTCCATTACATTCCAGCGTTCTCGGTCGATAATCTGTTTCTGCACCTCTTCAGAAAGTTCGTCAAAAGTATATAAGGTGAGACTAATTGTTTTCATAATTGTTTTTTTGATAGTTCTATTGCTTATTTGTATCTTGCTTTTATTAAATTATATGCTTGTCTTTGGGTGAATCCTCGAAGCATAAGTGTAGCTACATCAATTGCTTGTTGCTCTTTGTAATAAATGCCTTTCTTATGCTTAATGTCTCTCAAAACGATTTTTGATTTAGTTAATTTATCCATGTTATTTATTTTAATTATTTCCCTTTCGTAAGAGGCTTTTCTCACTTCAGGAAGTCTGTTAATTTTTATCTGCTTTCCTGCGGTGTCCTGTTTCAGAACAAGCTTTTCGTTGGTAATACTCTTTCGGAAGAAAGGAAGATTGCCAACGAAACACGAAGTGCTTGAGCTTGTTGGAAACAATCGGGACAATGCTATTTTTGCGGATAAAATATGACGGGCTTCGAAGTGAGGGATTCAGAAGGGTGATGTGATATAAAAGATTTGGGTGTGAAGTGATAGAGGGGGGAGAGAGTATAAAGGGAGGGGAAATAATAATGTTACGGGAAACTATTGTTTATAAAAGGAGAGTGGATATTGGGATGTAAATATTAAGACGTTTGTAAATCATGTGGCTAGTGAACCACGCTGGTAGTAATTGATTGGAGAAAGAAAAAAGCGAGTATTTTACTCGCTTTTTCTTTCACATATTTGGTCTAAGTAATCAAAACTTCGGTTCCAATCGTCAAAAGCTTGTTCTAATGTTATTTCATGCTCTAAATCATTCTGATATATACGAACATCTATACCTACGGATGTTCCATAGTAATAAAGGCATGATATAACATCAGTAGAGTTAGAGTATTTTTGTTGCATTTCCTTTTTTTGAAGGAGCATATCATCAATAAGCTGTTTAGCTTGTTGGATAGCTAAAAATGGGTGTCGAGGGTCGGTGATTAATTTATCATCTACTTTTTCACCACATATTATTTGTAGAGTTAATCTGCTCATAAAGAATTGGTTATTTTATGCGTCATAAAGATAGATATAAAAAACAAGAATACAAAAAGGGAAAAGATATTTAATAGAAATATGTTTTATCCGTTTTTGACCAATTTATATCACTGTGTCAATTTCACTCTTTTCTCTGAAATCTTACGTCCGTTTTCATCTCCCGGATGTTTATATTTTGAAAATGGATCAAAATTGGGATTTATTATTAGATAGTGATGTACTACCCATTCTCCGTCATTATTCCAGCACATTCCGTCATCGATAACGATATACTCTGATTTTTCTTGATTATATCCACAGAGTTCGGATACCTTTTCTATAAAAACGAATCCCTTATATTTACAGAAAAGAATTCCGATATGTATTACTTGTTTTTCTTCCATATAGCTTTAATATTAAAAAAATGATTTGATTTCAAATATATTTCTTTTTTTATGATTAATCTTTTTTTTTGCGCTTTTTCTCACTAATAGAGTGCATTCTAAGATAGTTTTCATAATTGTATATTTTTTGATTGTTTATTCTATTCCTATTTTGTTTTGATGTTGCTTATATTCTTTTGCTGTTGTCATTTTCTCACTATACACTATAATTTCAGACATTGTTAGCCATTCTGGTTTTTCATCATCCTTGAAACTGTCGTGAAGTTTTGTCATAAATTCAATTTGCAAACTTTCATCATTAGCCCACAAACATTTTGTATGTCTGTTACCATAGTTGAGGTAATATTCGCAATCAGACTTTAAGCGACCTAATAGTTGATATCTGAATTTCAGATCACACTGTATTATATCGTCTATCGTCATTCTTCCATTCTGGTTTGTTTGATTTAATGTGGTCATGTTCATATTTAATTTTAATTATTTCCCTTTTGTAAGAAGTCTTCTCACTTCAGGAAGTTTGTTAATTTTTATCTGCTTTCTTGCATTGTCCTGTTTCAGAACAAGTTTTTTGTCGGGAATACTCTTTCGTAGAAAGGAAGATTGCCAACAAAACGCGGAGTGCTTGAACTTGTTGGAAACAATGTGGACATTGCTATTTTTGCGGATAAAATATGACGGGCTTCGAAGTGATAGGTTCCGGAGGATGATGTGATATAAAAGGTAAGGGAATAAGGATGGTAAAAGAGGGGTAGAGAATAAATAGTGCAAGTGGTAAGAAAGCTTTTGAGAAAGATAGAAAGACGTAATAAAAAGGGATGTTTATTGGTTGATCCGGATTAAATAGAGCCTTGGAAAGACACTGTTTAATTCGGATTGGTTAGGTACATAGATAACAAATAGGGGAAACAAATTTCCTTATTGTTGTACAATACAACAATATTTAGCTATAAAAGAGGCCGTAAGCCGGCAGTACGAAGAGTACGGTTATAAAAGTAATCAGGTTGCACGCACAGAAGTAAACAGAAAACAGACAGCTATCCGCTACACGAGCGGGTGGCTGTCTGGTATTAGTTCAGAGTATTAGAAATGATAATCGACGACTCCCCCGATGTAAAGCGTCGCACCCGGTTCAAGGGTACAGACAATTTTTATGAACGCAAAGGATGACTCGGCAAAGAACTGGCGACCCTCTCCGTCGAGATAAAAATGATAATCGGTGTTCAACGGGTCTTCTATTGCTCTTTTAAGATAATAAGTCGAACTCCATTCCATCATATTCTCGACTGTAAGAGCTTCCGCTTTTTTACGAACATTGGCCACGAACTCCTCTTTCCACTGCTCCACACCGCCCTTGTAACATATTGTATCGTCGGATGTAAGCTCGAACATCCCTTTGGGCAGCGCATATTTGACCAGATTGGCAATATCCTCCTTGCGCTCTTCATCGTTTATATTCGCGCAATAGTCGTAAAAACCGAAGTCTCCCTGAATGAACGTGTTTTCATCAATGTAATTGTCCTTGTTAACCTGCTGCGTTGAAATTTGAAAAATCCTGCTGTGCATAACTTTGAAATTTAATTTGTTAAACTTTATTTCCCTTACTTTGAAGCTCTTTCGGCTTCCTTGTCGGGATTGATTTTACATGCAGGAGAGGCAGTGGGAAAGGATGGACAAGACAAGTGAACAGCAGACGGATTTTGCGGAATACCCAAATCTCCGATTTGCGGAAGGCTGTCGCTAACATTCGGAAGCCGTTAGCGCAAGCGGTACTTGGCGACCGGACGGACACTGTACCTTTGCATGGAAAAATCTCACCGACGGGAATTGCCGATGATGCGATAAGTGAATAGACCGGATCGAGAGAAGATAAAAGGGGTGAGACAGCCTGTTTCTGGTTCTATATAAAAGGATTGGAACACGTACTTTTGCAAGACAAACAAAGTCCCTTGAACCTATGCAGACCCAAGGGACTTTGTTTATTGTTCATTTCAGATAACTTAATCCACTATTTGATACCTGTTGATGTAACAAAAGGCGTTCTTGTTTTTTTTACGCCATTGTTCCACAAGTTCCTCGGCTTCATTTTGGGTTTTGACGGGCTGACCGGACACTTCTCCAAACCACTCGAATATGGCCGAACGTCTTGAAAAACGTTCGATATAAAACTCCTCGTCAGCAGTATAAATCTCCACATGGTATTTTTCGGGAAAGAATTTACCCTCACTGTCGTTGGTCTCGTATATAACCATGCCTGGTTCTTCCGTCTGGTAATAATAGCTAAGCGACGGAAATTTCCTGCACACAAGGTTGAGCGTCTCGTCGCAAGGCGCCCATGCCGTTTCTGTTGTAAATCGCAGGGTGTCATCGACCATTTTGAGGTTACTCCAATCTCCCCGACAATTGACCTTGTGCCAGTTCTCGCCCAAAGCATCGACAAGACACCCCAGCCATGTAGTTCCGAAACCGCTTTTAACGGACGGTTCTTTCCGTTCCTGTAATCCCTTCATCAACTCGTAGAGGTTCTTTACTTCTTGTGCGTCGCCCTCTATAACATACGCAGTGCTGCACCAATTCGGCATAATCGTAAAATTTTAATTTGTTGAATTTTGTTTTATCTCCCTTCTTTTGAAGCCTTGCGACTTCGCCTGAAGGGGTTGTTTTCACGTGCAGTACCGAACGGGGAAAGCAAGAACGGTGGGCAAGGAACTGACGATGAAATTTTATGAAATACCGGAATCTGCGATTGCGGAAAGTTTGCGTCAAATTTCACGGAAGGTAGCCATGCGGTACTTGAACGGAGTTCGTACCCCGTAACTTTGCACACGAAAACAAGCTTGGGGCGCAGGTCGGGGTGACGAAGGTATTATGCCGTTATAAAGGGATTAGAGGCTGATAAAAGTGGTCGTAAACCGCTTACGGAGACCCGACAGAATACGGTTATAAAAGTAATCAGGTCACACGCATTGAAATGAATGGAAAACAGACAGTCATCCGCTTGTGCAGCGGGTAGCCATCTGGTATTTGTCCGAAGTATTAGAAATGATAGTTGATGACATTCCCAATATAGAGTATCGTACCCGATTCGAGTTGGCAGACTTTCTGCATGAAGTCATACGATTGTTTGGCATACACCTGTAAACCCTCCGTGTCCTGATAAAACCAGTAAGCGGTATCCAATGGCTTTTTAATGTTTGTCCGAGTCGATAGACCGGGCCAATCCATTCCAGAGAGTTTTCTATATCAAGCTATATGATAAACACTTTCTGGGCTAATTCGTCAAAGTTTCCATTCTCGATGTCTTGAATTATATGTACTGATTAATGAGATTCATAACTTGTTAATTGGTATTGTTTAAGTAAATCAGCTTTGAGTTTACGATAGTAAGCTGGTTTGTATTGTCCGAGATTGATGGAAGGTATAGAATTTTGATGTACTTGATGTTGGAGATTAACGATTTCATCAACCAACTTTGCAATATTAGCATTGGCCTTTTCTGTACACTCAAATTCGGCAAGAACAACAGTTTGTAATAGGGTGTTTTCGCTATAACCACCTTCTTCGCAAAAACTACCGGCATTTTTCAGAAATTTGGATGCCCGCTGGGATTGTATAGGATTTCTTGCTCTAAGTTTTTCGGAACGCGAATGAATAACTTCTTTTAGATTTTCATATATATTGGTGAGCCAATCGAGATTTAAGGCAAAATCATCTTCGTAGAGGGTAATGATGGTATTTGTTTCATAAGCATGAATTTTCAAAGAAAGTTCTTTGCCATCGTACATGATACCGATAACTCTATCGTCGTGGATATTGCCTGTGTTATCGCTCCAAAGTATTGATGTGGGCTCTTTTAATTCGACATTTTGAAAATCAATAGCCATTAAATGCCAAACTGAAAGGTATTTTTTAATAGCATCTAGTTTTTTTTTACAAGAGTTGGTTGTTACCATATTTTTTTATTTTTGGTTGTTAAAAGCTAATAGTGTTTTCATATGAGATATGATTAATGAACTATCATTCTCCTTTATGGGGAGAATGATAGGTTCACTGGTTATAGACGTATTCTAACTATCGTATCTACAGATAAGGTTAAAATGGAAGATCGTCACTTGGCTGTGTATTTTCTTCATCCGTCACCGGAGGTGTCCATTCACCTACGCCTTGTGCCGGATTAGCTTGTCCGGTGTACACTTCTGGTTGATGGCGTTCAAGCGGAGTCAGAGTACCGATGCGGCTTTTGTTGCTAACCGCATAGAGTGCTTGTTTCTTGATTTCTTCTTCGGGCAGGTTCTTAGCCATGAACTCTTTGTCATTGCGGAGGCGCGTTTCTGCTGCTGTATTTGCTGCTTTTTGAAAATTCTCTGAATAGCTGACTGAAAGTTGATGGCTTGGTGCTACATAGCCTTCTCTATCCGCATTGTTTACTTCGCAAGTTTGACGGTATTTTATACCTGTAGCCCAAGCACGAAGATTGAGATATGCTCCGTTGGGTTGATTAGCTGTTCTGTCAGCAGTTAGGTAAATGTCATTCCATGCTACCGGAATACATACGCAATTCATTGATTTGCCGTTTACTTCCATTGACACGATCTGTGCTCCTACGAGCTGCATCAAATTGATGTTTCCTTTAAAATTTCCCATAATTCATTTTTTTTTAAGTTAAACACTATGATAATTGCTTCTTAATTAATTATTTCCCTTCGATCGCAATCATTTATCGAAAAGACTAACTGTTTTTTCTGCTTTTCCTGATTGCACCAAATTCCTGCAAGTTTTTCTTGTAAAATACTCTTTCACAGAAAGGAAGATTTTTCAAGAAAAGCATAGTGTAACTTGCACTGGAATGAAGAGGGGGCAATCAACTTTGCTGAAAAAAAAGTTAGCCTTTGCGTGAATGTCAGCGTATTTATGTGTAAGTTTTAAAAGGTAGGGGAAGGTAAATGATAAAAAAGGGAAGGAGGAGGAGTATAAGTGGCGGGAGTTGATTGTGAGGGTATGCTCTTCTTGATTTTTAATGGTTTGTTTATTATGAAATTGAGTAATTTCTTGTAACTTTGTCTATTAATGAATGTGTTTATGAATCATATATTTAATGATAAGCAATTAGAGAAGGCAGAATTTATCGTTGATAATCCTGTTGCACGGTTATCTGACCTTTTATCCAGTGATATAAAAGAACTGTGTGTTGTGTGGTGTTACTACTCTGGAAAGATTGAAGGGAATACATATACTTATGTTGAAACGGAAGCTTTGCTAAAGGATGGCATAACCTCGGAAAAACGGTATGAGGATGCAAAGATGCTGAAGAATTTATATAATACTTTTGTGTCTGAGCTGGAGTATATCCATCGTCAGAGAAATACGGAGATTATTGATGAACGAACATTATTCCGTATTCACTCTTCTATTTCAGCCGAACTGGTTTCGGGTGAAGAGTCGGGCTGCCTGAGAAACAGGGCAGTGAGAATAAGCGGTACGGAATATGTTCCTCCGAAAGATATTATGGAAATAAAGCAAGCACTGAACCGAATATTGTACGTGCAGGACCAGTTTAAAAATCCTTTGGAGAAGGCGGTGTTTCTGCATTGTAATCTGGCAAAATTACAGCCTTTTATCGACGGGAATAAGCGGACTGCAAGAATGGTGGAAAGTATTGCAATGATGAATGCAGATATTATACCTGTATATTCTTCTAAAGACTCGGATATATTGAATTATCGTAAGGGGTTGGTGCATTTTTATGAAACGGAAGATTATAATCTGTATGCAGATTTTTTTCTGAATAAACAGATTGAACGTATTAACAGTATTGCTCCTGAGAAATTTCAATATAGGGATGGTGGTGGCTAGTCATTTGGAAGATGATGCCAATGGCCTGCCGATTGGTAACGACGTAGAAAAGGGATGGTGCCCGGAGATATAAAAGGATGGTGGCTGGGCTGAATGTGAAAATCCCCGTTCCGACTATTTGTTGGCCGGGCGGGGATTTGGGTTAATATACAGGTTGGGTTATGCTGCTACATCAGTGGCAAGCGTATTTTCTGTTTCCTGCAAGGATTTGTCTATACGTTCTTGCAAGGCTTTACATTCTGCTTTCAAACTTGCCAGTTCATCGGTCTTGCTCCATGTGTTTGCCATGATTTTACGCAAAGTCGGAAATTCGCTTTCCATACGGGCAATTTCTTTGTTCTTGCGTGTAACCAGTTCATCGATGTTTTCCATAGTGGTAACGGGATATTCCGATGCAGTCTTGAAACTTAGAGATAATGCACCCGACATGCCATTACGGTATTTCAAACCGCTTTTACCCTCGACAAAGAAAGAGTTGTGTTCAAAATTACCCGCCCAGTGATACTCACTTTTGACATAGAGTTTCAAGCCCATGCAGTAACCGATGTGTTTTAGCTCTTCATTGCGGTAGCTTTTTGAAATCTGATGCAATGCTTTTCCGGTTTCTTCTGCCGTTGCTGTTTGCTGGCCGATAATGACTGTGTTCCTGTCTCCAGTAAAATGTTCTACATAGGTGATATCTTCTGTCACTCGGGCAATGAAATGTTTATCTTCTTCTATTTCTTCCTGATATTTGGCAATTGTTTTTTCCGCTCTGTAATGCTCTTTGTTGAAAGCTGCCTGTTCTTTTTCCAACTGCATAATCTTACTATCGAGTTTGGTCTTGTTCAACAAATCTGTATTGCCGGAAAGAACGGCAACAAATTCGGCAAAGTTCATACCGTTGTTTTCGTCCATGCTGTCCTCGTCCATTCTGCGTACAGCTATTGTACCGTTGTTGATTTGGCTGATGAACATTTGCTTGTTTTTGAGCAAATTAAATTTGTAGGCATCAAGCGTTTTTTCAGTGCCATAAATGATAACATCTACAGTGTTGTTACCCCAAAGTTTCACTGTATTACCTTTACGAACGGCACGCCCGTCTCGTTGCTGTAAATCAGCCGGACGCCAAGGTATGTCGAGGTGATGGACGGCAACGGCTCGTTGTTGTGCATTTACGCCAGTACCTAACATGGCGGTGGAACCGAACAGGATGCGAACTGTGCCGTTATTCATGTTTTTAAATAGTTTTTCTCTGGCGGTTTCCGACTTGGCACACTGGATAAATTGTATCTCGTCTGCCGGTATGCCGTAATGATTTACCAATTTGTCTTTTATATCTTGATAAATATTCCACTCGTTGGCTTTGTACGTGCTAAGATCGCTGAATACGAATTGACTACCTTTTTGTTTATTAAAGCGGGTATAGTAATCGTAAATCTGCGCTGCGCATTGCCAAGCTTTGTTATGCGGATCATCCTGAAAGCGTTCGGAATCAAGCATACGCATATCGAGAGCCATTTTTCGAGCTATATCGGTTGCTATCAGCATTTTTGCTGCATCTAAGTGTTCAGGTGCAGGATAATTCAAGCCTAAATCTTCCCAGTTTCCGGTTTTTGCGAACGAAACAAGGCGGTTTATCATTTCTTCCTGTGCCAAAGTGGGTTCACTGGTGAGGAACTTAACATTTTTCTCGGGGATGTCGAGGTTTATCATTTCGGCAGTCCGATAGTCGGTGATTTCGCGCAAAAATGCAGCCAATTCAGGTACTTTGATGTATGTGCGGAAACGTTCTTTACGCTTGATAGTTCCTGTAACGCTCAATTCATAATCGCTTGTTTTCTTTGTGAAAATAGCAGCCCATGCATCGAAACAACTGATTTGTTGTCGCTTTAACTCCATAGGGCGTAAATATTTGAACAGTACGTATAATTCAGTCAGTGCATTAACAACTACCGTACCCGATAAAAAGGTAGCTCCGAAATCTTTGCCTGACCTGCTCTGAATGTCACGAATAGCGATTAACAGATTGAGTGCCCGTTGTGAACCTCGTGAATTTCCGATACCTGCTACCCGGGAATGTCTTGTCTGGAACATAAGATTTTTGAAAAAATGATACTCGTCTACGAGTATGTGATCGATGCCCATCGAATGAAAATCAATGCTATTGTCTTTCTTCCGATTGATTGAATTTTTGAGACTGTTTAAGACGGTTTTCAGATTTTCTTGTCTTTTTTCCAGTGCTTTTTTCATTTTTTGGTTACTCCATTGTTGGCCTGATTCTTCCAATACTCGGAGCGAACGTTCTACATCTGCTAACTCTTCCTCAAAAATGGCCGCTTGGGTTTCCTGCGACTGTGGAATTTTTGCGAATTGGTCGTGGGTTAATAGAATACAATCCCAGTTGTTATTTTTTATTTTTGAGAAGATCTCTTGTCTTGATTTGGGCTCGAAATCTTTTTTGCCCGGATAGAGTATTTTAGCATTTGGGTAGGCTTTCTGAAAGTCAGCCGCTATTTGGTGAATGTTGGCTTTTAGGCCGATAATAAGGGGCTTCTGTGCTAATCCGAGGCGTTTCATTTCATAGGCTGCGATGCACATTATCATGGTTTTACCTGCGCCAACATCATGCCAACAAACCCCACCTGCATTTTGCTTTATCATCCAAACCGCATCTTTTTGTGACGGATAGAGTTCTTTATATGGGAACTGTTCAAAAGAAAGACTCGGAAAAGTTTGTGCTGCACCGTTATATGACGGACGGACATAGCAATTAAAGCGTTCATTGTACAGTCTTACCAGTTCTTCACGTACTTCGATTGGTTGGTTATCGAGCCATTGGTTGAATTTCTCTCTGATTTCCTGTATTTTAGTGGATGCCTCTTGGATGGCTTCTTCATCGGGAATTCTTATTTCTTTGCCATTTTTGGTAATTTCTTTAGTGAATTCGGGTACAGTGTCATGCAACGCATGTACGAAAAGTCCTTCACCATTTAAGTTGCGGATTGAATATACTCGATATGCAACGGCGGAATAGCCCTCGATAGAGACTATGTATGTGTCGTTTACATCGAAATAGAGAACATTTGTCTCGACCTCGAACAACTCGGTGGCAAAGCGTGAATAAATTTCACATGGCACCCAACGCTCGCCCATGTTAAATTCCAATTCTTCATACGGGATGATTTCCGGTATAACGTTTTCTAATGCTTTGATAGATTGGTTCGTCCATTCTTTGAGCTGTCCTGTTTGTTCGGCTATAAGTGTTTGAAGGTCTTTGCTTTTGCTAACAACATTGCCAGCGAGAAATTTGCCTTTTTCTTCCCAACAGTCGGTAAGGGCGTTGTAATACATTTCTCCTGTTAAATCTTCAATAAGTTCACTTTCTACTTTATGTGTGGATTGGCACATATAGTCAATGTCTATGTGTCCGTAGTAATTCAGACTGCTTGCAAGGGCTTCCAATGGTTGCAGTTTGGCGTTGATATCTGCTTTCTTGAAAGCAACGGGTTCATTCATTATGTCGGCTTTGAAAATGTTGTTTTTATGCAACATTTCAATGGTAAAGACTTCTATTCCGAGCGCATCTAATAAGATAAACTCTTTGTTATCGTTACAATGGAATTGTCCCCATTTGGCTGTGTAGGTATCATAAGCATCATTCAGATTTTTACGTAGTAGAGGAAATTCTTGTTTTTCCTGAACTTCTTTTTCTGTGAGTGCAAAGTAGGCTTCCCGAATTTTAAAATAATCCTCGGCTCTTTCGATATTGACTTGCTGGACTTTAATAGGAATGAAGAAAGGCTGCGGGGTATCCAGTAAGGTTTTCTGTTTGAAATGTAGTGTGCCCAGTTTGCCGTTGTGTACTATCATTGCACCCTCTTTCATCCATGCTTCTATTGTGCCGGTATAAGTATCATCCTCTTTCTTTGTTTTTTGTACGGGGGACGGAGTGGTATTTGCGCCATCGAACAGGTCAAAAAGCGAGTATTGATTGGCTGTTTGTACCATGGGGCTAATGCCTACTAAATCTTTTTTGAAATAGCGGTTAAAATCAGTAGCCAGTATATTGGAAAGGGATGTTTGCAAATTTGTGTCGGTGTCTTTCCAGTAATACCTACGTACATATTTTCCGAATTGGTTTGTCTTGATGCTGCTTTCGGTACACAATGAGTATTTAGGCTGTGATAGTAGCTTGTTGGCATATTCGCATTTATCATTGCTGTTCGGTACGCTCTCTTTTACTGTATCGAGAAATAATTGTTCTCTTGATGTCAGCATGGTTTTATTGCTACGCTTTTGTACGATCAATAGGTCGCTACCGACTTCGATACCTGCTGTTTGCATAAATAAGTTGTCCGGCAAGCGCAAAGCTGTAATAAGATTTGCATTATGTACAATGAAATTACGCACGAACTTGTTACTCGGTGCATTGGCTACCCAACGGGATGTGATAAAGGCGAGAATACCCCCCTCTTTGAGTTGGTTAATGGCTTTGAAAAAGAAATAATTGTGAATGGCTTTAGTAGCCATTGTATAAGGGGCACCTTTTTTTTCGAACTCTGCATCGTAAATTTTTAAGTCTCCAAAGGGAATGTTTGAGGCGATAATATCGTATTGTGTAGATGCTAATTCCTTGGCATCAAGTGTTTCAAATCCATCGACAATAACATTTGTGTCCGGTTCTAAAGCGGATAATATCAGTCCGGAAACGAGGTCTTTTTCAAAAGCTGTTTTTTCAGTATTGCCGGTTGCAATGGGAAGAAAGCCGCCTGTTCCGGCGGATGGCTCAAGAAAGCTATTGATAGACAAGCCGTTGTTTTGGAATGTTTGCTGAATTTGCTCCGCAAGCGTGGAAATAACGTTTTTGGGGGTGTAATAGGCTGTAAGTGACGATGCTTTTATGCTTTTTACCAGTGACTTGTATAGTTTTTTATCACCTTCTACACCGTTTAAAAGAACGTCCCTAAGTTGTTGAACGGCTTCGTTAATCTCACTTTTTTCACCTGTGTTTTGTTTGTCCTCACTATCCAGTGATAGGATATAAGGAATACCACCAAAGCCACAAAATTGTTGTAGTACTGTACATTCATCTTCTGTTGCTTTTCTTTGTTCTTTACGAATTTTGAAAGCTAATCCAATAGCGTTGGTATTAGCTCTTAACGAATTTAATTTGTTATAACCCATAATTTAACCTGTATTTTTTAGTCCCTCACTTTCAGCCTTTTCAGACCTGTGAGAGAGATATTTTTCAGCTTAAAAGATGGGTGGAGACAATCATGCAAAGCTGATGGGAGAAATACGCTCGAACGAAGGGAGAGGAAGATTTTTCACATCATATGCGGAGCGGCTTTGCAACTGATTGGGGACACCTTTCTATCTTTGCGGGAAAATAACCGGTTACAGGGATGTAAAGGTGAAGGGGGCGTCCGTTGGTTATAAATGGGGTGGAGGAAAGGTAGAAAAGGAAAGAATGTTAGAGATATAAAAGGAGGAAATACGGAGGGCAAGGGAAAAAGAAAAGGATGGAACTGACTCCACCCTTATTTGATTTGTTGTTATCTGAGTTTTGAGAATAGTGCAAAAGTGCCTCCAATAGTGGCGTTATAGATTAGCAGGTAGGTTTCATCCTTGAACAAGGTGCAGTCGTAAAGTGCCAACTTTGGTTCGCTTTCTTCATCGGACTCTCCATAATCCCACTCTTTCAGGTAATTGGCTATTTGCTCGTAGTTACCTTGCTCGTACCACTCCCAGATAAGCGAATAATCTTCGTCTCCGCTATCTACCATTCGAATCATTGTAAATTTATCCATATCTTTATGTCATTTTTATACCCTTTCTTAAAAGGAGTTTGAATCTCTTCTTGAAGGTGTCTGTTTTAGATGCTTTTATGAAAACAACTTTGTATGTTACAAATCTTTTACTCAAAATACACTATACTGGGTATAGGAAGATTTTGAATAAAACAAGCTTGGATTTGTGTAACATGTCCTGGAGTTGTTTTGAACTTTGCATCTGAAAACGGACTCTCCGGCATGAATGGATTCTATTTTCTGCTGAAAGGAAATTCCGGATTTTATAATGGGTGAGAAGTAAATAGGAAGGGAGTTGGAAATGGAGTGTATAAGAGGAAGAGATAGTGTGAGGGATTCAATTTCTTATGTTATACACCTATACGAAGGAACAAAAACAGTGCTGATGAAAAGAAAGTAGGGGGATTCAGATATTCAAAAATCTACATTAACTTTTGAATATAGCAAAGATATTTTCCGCTACTTTTGGACTTGGACTGGCATTTATAAAGAGTCTTTTTATTGCTTGTTGTCGTATCTGCCTATAAAAAGTAGTTTTCCTTTCTGCGTATATTGTTTTATGAAATCACCTTTGTGGGAAGTGTACATATTTTTGTCATGCTTATATTGCTTCCACAGATCAAGTTTTAGTCGTTCATATTCTTTGGCAATGGCAGCCTTTGCTTGAAGATAATCTCTGAAATACAATTCATCGTTATCTCCTTCGTAACACAAGTGCAGATGGAATACCCGTTCGGCAAATCCTTGCAAAGTGTAACCTTTATTGAAATCAATGCGGCTGTTGTTCTCTGACATGCAGATATAGCCACACCTTTTAATAATACCTTTTAAATCTGAGAGTTTTTCTCCTATTGGAATTTCCACAAGCATATCTATGGTAGGTTTTGCCCAAATTCCTTTGATGGCTGTGCTACCTATATGGCTAATACGCTCAGCATAGGGAAGTTCCTTTTTTAGTAACTCTGCTTCTTCCTTATACCAGTCTGCCTAACAGTCTTGATGTGCAGTCAAGGTTATGGGAAACAATTGCCAAAATTTCTCTAAGGATAATTCTGTTAATTCCTTTTGCTCCATATCATGTATTAAATATTACTAATGGCGGCTAACTACATTTAGGTGGTTGTTATTGATATATTAGTTTCCTTACATGTTAGTTTTCTTATTATTTTGCATGGATTTCCTACGGCAACGCTATAGGGCGGAATAGATTTAGTAACGACACTACCGGCTCCGATCACACTGTTATTTCCAATAGTAACTCCAGCCAAAACAATAGTACCTCCGCCAATCCAAACATTATCTTCGATGATAATAGGCAGAGCTTTTGTTCGGAAAAATAAGTCTCCAGATGTTTCATCCCAATTTTCCACAAAGCGCTCGCTGGCTTCAATGGGATGAGTCGCCGTATAGAACTGGACATTTGGAGCAATTAATACCTGATTGCCTATGCGAATTATATTTTCATCCATCATAGTACAATTCATATTGATGATGGTTTTTTCACCAATAAATATATGCTTTCCGCATTGGCACAAAAAATTTTGTCCAACGTTTGAATGTTTACCTACACTACCAAACATCTGTACGCGGATTTCAAGTTTTTCATTCTCGGATGTTTCGGGAGCATTGTATCGTATAAGAAGTTTTTTGGTATTGTTCATCATAGCCAATACCGCATTATCAAGTCGATTGCAGCACTCTCCTGATAAAAAACGCTCGTAGTTTGTGTATTCATCATTTTTATAATTCATACTGTTTTGATTTACAGTTTTGTATTTCTACCTACAAATATAACAAAAGAGCAATTCATCATAAAATGAACTGCACTTTTTCTTGTGTGGTAATAGAATAAACTGCTTACAATCTAAAGTTTTTGTTTTTTCTGCTCCGGGTGCGTGTCCTTGAGGAGTTTGTCAAGCTGTTTTCGGATCATGGTTTATAACTTCTTTATTTTTAGTTGTAACTCCACTTCGTTCTTCCCGGTTCGGAGTTGCTGATATTCAGTGCTTATTTTGACTTTTTCTGAAATAATATTTGTGGAATGTTCTATTATACGAATCATTAAATGGGAGAAAAGTGTATCTTCGTAATTGAAATATAAAATCGGTATGCGATAATGAAGAATATGATAATAACGGGAAAAGACAACGTTCAACGCTGTCCTTTTCCACCCCATTAGATAGAAATATGAAAATGATAATGTCCTATAAAAGAATTGAAAATGCTCTGTTTGCTATCATCTCTTTACTCGTGGGATGGCGCATCACTTTTTACTATGTATCTTCATTGCCCGATTTCGACATAGCCTTTAACGGGGTATGGATAACTTTTATATGTGGGGTGCTGATGTTCGTATTATGGAGTATTATGTTCTTGCTTTTTTACTTTGTCGGAAAGCAGGTGGCTGATACCAGGAAAAAACGTTTGATAAAAACTGTTGTCGTGTTGATATATTGGCTTGTCATATGGGGTTTTTGTTATTACCAATGTGCTATAAAAGCGGTACATGACTGGAATGATATGATGAACGGAAATGTGGGATAATTACAATATTCACTTTGCAGGGAAAATGGATTCATCTATTTTTTCGTAATAAACGTTAGGAGTGGAAAATTAGAAAAGAGGGTAAAAGCATTGATGTTTCCAGAGTTATATATATATTTGCGGAAAATATGAAAGCATTGCAGAACAGATGGTTTGTTTTCTGCAAATATAATAATGACATGTCAGAACACCTCGCTACGAAAATTGGTAACTTTCAAAAGGGTAGAGATGAACTGTACAATGTCGATGCTATGCTATATGGCATGGCGTGGACTTGTATTCGTTCAACCCTGTGCCCTTACCAATGGCCCGTAGCTGAGCAATATGAGTACCACGCCTCTTTTTTTTCTGTGTGTACTTTTCACTTGATGAATCTAATTCAATATATAGTATAGTAATAATTATGGGGGCAATTCGTTTGTTTTTGGTTTCGAGTATGGATGGTTTCTATTTACCATTAAATTTACAACGTTTATATGGCTTTGAAGTTGCGGACTATGAAAATCTGTATCAGGATGCAAATATAATATTGACTACTCTTGGCGGGTATGCCAAATTGGAGGATAAAGAATTTAATAAAAAGAAGCGGATGTACAAAGTAAATAAGGATATGTCTCTACTACCTTATGGTAATACCAGTACAGAGGATCTTATGACAATAGAACAGATAAAAGAGGTGAAGAAGGGGAACGTGCTGGTCATAGGGAATGATAATAAACTGAATAGTTACTTATTCGAGAAGAATTGGGTAGATGAAATTATCTTATGCCAGTTTCCGGTCATGTTGGGAAAAGGCAGGCGCTCTTTTCCTGCTTTTGCTGATAATAGATGTTGGGATGTGAAAGGATACCAATTCTTTGAAAAGGGGATAACGATGATTATTTATGGGAAAAATAAATGAGGTGGTCGGAGATTGAATATGACTGTTTACGTTAATGAATATCGAAAGAGAGAGGGCATCAGAGCTGATACCCTCAATAAATGTATTTGATTCAGTTGTTTTTAAGATTGTATGCTTATATCCAACATAGTAAAACCATATCGTTTTCCGGATCGCTTTGGTCAATAAGTTGATTGAGTATTGCGACGAATTGATTTTGGTCGATCCCCATTGTGCCCAACTGTTCATTGAGAAGATCTTCGCGTTCTTTAAAATATTCTGTCCGGTTCTTGATTTCATCACGGAGTGTTACAAGTTCGCTTCGATACAAATCGTATTCGTTGTCAAAGTCATCATCTGCATTGGTGGATACCTCGAATTCATTGAATATGATTGAAAACGCATCTTTTGAGTCACCGGGGAGAATGGCGTTTTCTGTTAGTTCTACCTGGTACTTTTTTGCTGTAAATAAATTCATTGTTGTTATATATTTATAGTTAGTAATATTGGTGCAGTTGTTCAGTAGTATAGGGGAGCGGGAGATAGGTTGGGTGCTAAGTTAATCCATCCCATTTCTGCTAATTTTATGAAACAACGAACTGTTAATGAGACGTCAGCATTACTATCGTGGAGATTTATATCGCTCCTGTCGATTTTCAGAAAGTCGGCAAGCTGATATAAGCGTGGGTATTTATACTTGCTCTCTGTTTGATAGTTGCGTGGATCTGTGAAGGGAAGCTGACATAAATCGGCTGTCTCTTTCATCGTATCGTAGGTTTGTATTTTTTTTAAAACCTTGTTGTACCTTCTGGTATAATGTGTCCGGCGGCAGGTGTAATAGATGAAATTTAGATCGAATTCAATACAGTGTGCTACTAAGAGGGTACATCCGGCAAGGTCGATGAGAAACTCTTTAATGGCAAGATTACGGGGCGTTATGACTTGCTTGTCAAGATATTTATCAGTGAGTCCGTTCACGTTTATTGCTTCAACAGAGGCTGGTCTTTTGCGCTTGAAATAGAAGTTTTGTTGTTTAACCTGATTAAAGGTCGGGTATTCGATTATTTGGTAGGATAATTGAAGGATGTCGGTTTTGCTGGCTTCTTTTCCTCCTGTTTCCGTGTCTAAAAACATTATTTTCATTGTTGTCATAAGTTTATTTATTTCCCTCTGCTTGATTGATTACTGCAAAGGCTGATTATTTTTTCGGCTTTTGGGCTTACATCGCATTTTTGCAAAGTTTCTCTGAAAAATACCTTTTCGGGAAAAGGAAGATTTTTCATTTGAGAAAGCCGTAGGTGTACCTTGCAATAGAATGATAAGGATGTGAGCAACTTTGCTGAAAAAATGATGAGGCTTTGCGTGATTGTGGCTTTTATTGTTATAAAATATAAGGAATAATGGGCTATGTTAAGTAGAAGTGGCAGTGATGGAGATAAAATGGGTGTCGTTGGTTTATTGTAGGTATATGAGGGATAGTTCAATGATAATATGTATATAAATGGCTATTGAATTTAAGGAAAGCTATTCCGATTGGAAGGAATAGCTTTCTCCTTTCTGCTGGGTTAAAGCTGATCCGGACTGATTTGCCCGTAAATTTCAGTTTTTAACTTAAAGCCGCCTAAGTCTTTGAATTCATAATCAACGTTGCTAATGACTTTGTCCACATCTTCTTCTGTGATTTCTTTTGTGGATGAGTCGTTGATCTCTAATTTTACTACTAAATAGATAACTTTTGATGCCATTGCTCTGTTAATTTTCTTCTTCATGGTTTATAATATCTTCGACTAATCCGTTCGGACACTTTTCATCAAACCAATGCCAAATATCCATCCGGTAGGTTCCTTTCTTCCAAAGTAAGAAACTAATGTCAATGTTTTCATCTGCATCGATTGGAACGTCACCAAATAGTTTCCACATATACCGGAGGGTTTTTAAGGGGAATTGATTGTAAACGCATCCCATCAGAATATCCCAGATTTCCGATAGTTCAATATCCACATATTTGGTATAGAAGACATAGATGTTAGTATTTCCTGTATAGGTTTTATATCCTCCGGATGGATATTGGTTTTCCTGGAACACCGGTATGCAATAATATGTGTTGCCGATTTTTTGCAGGATATACCCCGACCAATCACCAGCGGAACTTGTGGTGTCATTAAAATCTGCTTGTACAATTGAACTGTAATTGCTTTTCAGTAGTTTTAATCCTCCATACCAACTATTGTGGGTCACACATTTGTTTATAAGTAAATTCATTGCTTGTTTCTCCTTCTGTATTTATTTTAATCTTTCAAGTACTCTTTGTTCAATGTCACTCCGTACTAAATCGAACGGAGATATGCCTTCATTCTCTTTTATGAATTTTTCTTCATTGAAGTGGAACTTCTGACAGATAAGTTCACGAACCCGGCAGAATTCCTCACAGGCAAGTTTATAGATGGTATCATCGCTATAGTCGGTGGGGTAATATTCGGGTGCCAACATTGCTTCCATCACAGTATATAGCTTATTTTCATCACTTGGAAATTGAGTGCTGTTTCCGTTGATAAGGAAATCATTAAAATATTCAGGGGTGTCACTATGTTTGTTGATAATCCCGTCATAGTTTAATTGTTCCAAATCTTTCAACTCTTCTTCAATTTCTTCAATGTTCTGCAAGTGTGGGTTTGGGGAATCCGTGTACCCTAAAGCCCAAATACGTTCATTGGATAGTGAGGCTTGCAAGTCCTTATGGTATGCTTTCCAATTAATTTCTTCTTTTTTCATTTTTCTAATTCGTTTTTATATTAATGTTATCACGTGGTAAACCATGTTGTCCTTTTCCCAGCATTTAGTGTCAAGTTCATTTTGTAACTTTAAATAATAATTTATATATTGGGAGTATTCACTATTACGGTAATAGAATTTTTCTATTTCTGCTTGTTTTTCAAATGCCTCTTTATATAATTCGTCATCAGAACAACCATAATGTAATCCGTCAGATTCAATCTTATGGACTATTTCGGCTATCTCAGAGTAATATTGGTTTATCTGTTCAATGGCCGCACTGTAGGATTGATAAAGAGAACGTATGACCGGAAGGAATTTTGAAACGCCTTTTATTTTCATTTTTCCAGAAGCCTTTATCTCTTTTTTAAGAGTGCGGAATAATTGTTCAACTTCGGATAATGGAATTTTTTCTGCTTTTGTGACACAGAGGAATGAGGTATGTGGACAGGTTATCTGTATCTTGTTTTCACTGATTTCATAAACCATATTCTCAATTAGGGGCCGTTGTAAATATTCACTTCTTTCCATATTGTTATTTGTTAGATTGTTTATTTCCCTTCGATAATTAATTATCGAAAAGACTAATTATTTTTTCTGCTCACAAGGTTGCATTTTCATTCATGCAAGTTTTCTTTGATAAAATACCTTTTCACCCGGGAAAAGGAAGATTTTATCATGGAGAAAGCCAAGGGCGTAACTTGCGGTAGAATGAAGCTAATGCAATCAATTTTGCTGAAAAAATAGTTGGGCTTTGCGTAATGAAGCTTATTCCATGATTTGTTAGGAGAGATTTTAGAAAGGGAAGGGGAAATATGTATTATAGGGTTTTGAATAGATACTATAAAAGGTTACGGCTGGGAAAGAAAATAATTGTAACGGATAGTATAATGGTCCCATAAGACTTGATGGAATATGAAATCACGTATCAAAGGGACTAATGGGGGCTTGGTATCTTTGGTACGTGATTAATGGGAGAGCTGAATTTTGTTATTAGTAGGATGTAGATTCTCTACCTTACTTTGTGAGGGTGTTTCCTTATTGCAATATGCTTCGATACATAATGCCAATTGTATAGTAGAACCTATTGTCAAAGTATTCAATTCAATTTCATATTGTCTGTTATCAATGATTTTTCCGTTTTTATTGATATGTGTTGATTCTACAATGTTAAGTCCGCTCCATTCACAATAATATTTCAAATCAAATGTAATAGGAAAGCCTTCTTTGGTAGAAACACTGTCCGGATAGTTATTCACTAAAGATTGTATGAGGGATGAAGTTTTGTCTTTTATGTAGTAATAGAGTAATTTGATTTCTTTGAAATCTAACCGTATGTTTTCTGTTCCGTTTTGCAACTTGAGTTGTAAGCGGGTAAGTGCAATTGAATCTTCAATGTCTCTGATGCTATTTTTATACTCTCGGATAATGCTGTCGTGATCTGATTTTTTAATCAGGCTTTGGTATTCCGTTTCTGTTAATTGCCGTTTCATATCTTTTGGTTGTTTATTGGTTATTTACTTCAGTATTTTCCATGTCTTCATCCGGTAGTACATCAAGGATGCCGAGTATAGTGTCGGATAGTAGTTTATCAAGATGTGTATTTTCTTCTTCATCTTGTAATGTGATTTTTCCATTGTTGTCAATGCTCTCAATACTAGCGTCCTTAAGCATGCCTTCTTTATCGTAGTAGTCAGCGGTATATGGTACATCACTGATACTGCCTCCTTGTTTCTTAGCTACGGATAGTATAATACTTTTGGCGCTTTTCAGCATGATATCAAGTATTGAACCAAACTTTTCTGTTTTGAAACACTCTTTGCTGTATTCGGCATTGCACTCTGATTTAAGTTGCTTTTCAATCGCTTTTAGCGTTTTGATCCGTTTCTGATACGTTTGACACTCTTCATCATGTGTACTACGGGGAATCATCCTTTTATATTCCTCTTCTGATAACAGGTAATCCATAATTTCTCGTTTTAAATTTGTTACTTTACTTTTTTGTAGAGGGTAGCTATAGCTAACTCAAAATATGCTTTTATGCATCAACTTGTGATTTGGTTACAATTTCCGGCATTTATCCCGGCTGAGGTTCGTTATATATCCTTGACAAACTAATACTTCTTTTTCATCGACAATCTCTACCGACAGGAGTAATTCTTGGTACGTAGCCGGATTGGTGTAAGTGAATTCTACAGGATTAAGGGGACATAATGCCAATTGATTTCGTTCGTTGCCAACGGCTGTGTTAGATGATTTGGCAAGATCTCTAATCCTTTTTTCATTTTGGGGTGTAAACGTCCCATGTAAACTGACTTCCCGTTTGTACCCTATGTGACCTTTATATTCCTTGTCACCTTCTTCCCAAAATGTAAGTCCGTTTCCTAAATGTGCATAGTGTAATTTTCGTTCCATATGATTTGTTATTTTGATATTATCTAAATGTTGAATTTTTTATTTCCCTTTGATTCATCATTGAATTGTAAAGGCTAATTATTTTTTTAGCAGTCCAGATTGTATCTTGTTCCGATGCAAGGTTTCTATAAAAAATACCTTTTTTGGAAAAGGAAGATTTTTTATGTGGAAAGCCTCTGGCGTACCTTGTGTAGGAATTTAGGGATACAATCAACTTTGCGGAAAAAATGGTCGGGCTTTACGTGAATGAGAGCGTAGCTATGTATGGTATACAAAAGGTGGGCAGGTTTACTTCTAAGAGGGGTGATGATAGTGGTATAAAAAAGGAGGGGATTGGGTATTGCAGAGAGTTAGAAAAATAGGGAAAGATGCCACCTCTTTCCCTGTTTATGGTTCTGTTACATTTATGTTTATTATAGTAAACACCGATTTTCGCCGGTGGGTTCCGTATGAATGCCTTTATGAATTTCTATATTCTTACCGACTTTTATACCTTGTGCGGCACAAATGACATCTACTTCTGCTTTAGAACTTCTTCCTTTTGTAATCTTTACATCCTTTAAAAAATCTTCTATTTCGCTTTTTGCTGTACATGCAAGTGCGGTAATATTAGTTTCTTTCTCTAAGGATTTTTTGTCATTTTCAAATTTTTTTGCGAGACCGAGAACGCAACCATATAGGAATGACCTTAAATACATGATTAGGCTTTTTGGGGGCACACCGTACTTCAATATACACTCACTCTTATATTGCGTATAATTACGTTTACCGATACTAACAAATTGGTTGGAAAGAAAAGAAATGAGATATATGACAACTTCAATATTCTTCTTTCGTCCTACAAGCATATATCCGCTACGTTTTAATCTGCCATTATAATTGGGGTGACGGATAGAAAAGCAACTGCACATGTTATATTCGCAAACCACTGTTATGAGATCACTATACCAGTTTCCACTAACTTCGGCTTTAACAGGTATTTCTTCTGACATAACCGGATTTTCTAACTTTTCCTGTTCGGGTATATCGTTTTCTGTTAAATTGTACTCAAGCAGTAACCGGGTTATGCCGGCTGCTGCTGCGTTTGCTTCTCCTTCATTGCCAAGTGCTGCGGCTGACTCTTTTAAATTCATCAGTTTGCGCAACTTATTTAATATCTTATCTTTCTTTGTTTCCATGATGTTTATTTATATTTTGTTATGTTTAGGCGTTAAATTTCTGTTTTAAGCTATTTAGTCGTTCTAGGAGGTAAGCGTTATCAGTATCTATATGAAGGAAAGTTTTATCTGTTAGAACGGTAGCGCTATTTTGTACGCTTTCCCAAATGGAACAAACATTGGATGTTGTCAGACTTTTCAGGAGAAAAGATACCCTAAACATGTTGTTTGGGTTTGAGAATTGTTTTTCGATTGCCAGGGCAATATTTATTTGGTCTTTGCTAAAGCAATTCAACCACTCTTTGCGACATTCCCAGTCTGTAACTCCGGAAATGATATCGGAAAGAGGAGCAGCACTTCCTAACAAATCGAACAAGTAGCGGGCACCGACGTAAAGTGGCGAACCTCTAAACTTTTTGTCGTGATTATACTCTTTGCTGTACACAAAATAAGTTTTGTTTTCAGTAATTAAAATTGTGATGTTGGGATTACAAGCCAAACGAACACCGGTACACGCTGATAAGTTGATTTCTTTCATAACTTAATCAATTTTGAATGTTAATTTTTTATTTCCCTTCGATTCATCATTGAATCGTAAAGGGCAATTATTTTTTTAGCAGTCCAGATTGTGTCCTGTTCCAATGCAAGGTTTCTATGAAAAATACCTTTTCGGGAAAAGGAAGATTTTTTATATGGAAAGTCAAAGGCGTACCTTGCGTAGGAATTGAGAGATACAATCAACTTTGCGGAAAAAATGGTCGGCTTTTACGTGAATGAGAGCGTAGCTGTGTGTAATTTCGAAAGGGTGAGAGTGGACCCTAAAGGGGAGCTAATAATGGTATAAAAAAGGAGAGGATTTAGAAGATGTTTTGAATTTATTGAATAATCTTCTTAAGCATGATTTGACAGAAGGTTATTTGCAGCATGGCTTCGGCAGATTCTGTTCGAAATTCATAATCCGTGGTCATTCTTCTGTAGTTTTTAATCCATGAAAAAGTCCGTTCTACGATCCAGCGTAGAGGAAGTACCTTAAGCTTCGTTGACGATTCATGGAGGGCGAAGTACCACAGATAATTCCCATCCAAAATCTTTCACCGTGTCCGCCTGTTTACCTCTGTATCCGCCATCGGCGATAATCTTCTTTAGGCGTGGAAATGAATACCTAAGCTGTTCTATTGTGGTAACTGCACCAACACTGTCATGGATATTTGCTGCATGAACTTTGGCAGCCATTGGCAAGCCAAGTGTATCCACAATAATATGCTCTTTTCGGCCTTTGACTTTCTTTCCTCCATCAAAGCCATATTCACTGCTGTCTATATGATGAGAGCTTCTTACACTTCTGGAATCTATCAGCCCTACACTTGGGCTGGCAGTTTTATCACATGATTTGCGTACTAAATCTCGCAGATGTTGCATAAGCTCCTCAAAAACATCTTCTAACTTCCATTGACGGAAAGAAGTACACAGTTTGTCAAGGAGCGAATTCATTGGGAAGTATGCGCCATTGGCAACCGGTTTTGGTGATGTACATCAAAGCGTTTATGATCTCCCGTAAGGAATGTTTTCGTTTTCTTTCTTTGGTTGCGACTATTTTTTTTATAACTTGCCGCTGTTTATCAGTGAGGTTGGTTGGATAGTTACTCATAACTTATGTCTTGGTAATCATAAAATTACGAAATGATAACTAATCAATAAGTTGGTATTCAAAACGTTATGATATATTTTAAAAATTCAAACAGCTTCTAAGTATGATGCATCGGTTTTTCAAAAAAAGTATCAAGGTCGGTTTTATAGTATTGTTGGTCTGCATGAACAGTTTGTATGTAAATGCCCAAGAAGTCGGTAATCAACAGCATCCGGCAGACAGTTTGAATGCGAACATGTTATTCCGAAGCTTACCGGAAGTCATGGTAAAGGGCGAACGTCCTGTCGCCAAATTGGAGAGAGGGCAACTGACTTACAATATGCCATTGCTATTGGAACGTCTGCCTGCCGATAACGCCTTCGATGCATTGGGCAATATCCCCGGAGTAGACATCCAAAACGATATGATACGTTTTGCCGGACAGTCTCTTACGCTAATCATCAATGGGAAAGCAACGACAATGAGCTATGACCAGGTGATGGAAAGGTTGAAGTCGATGTCTGCCGACCGGTTGGCGAAAGCCGAAGTGATGCTCTCCGCTCCGGCACGTTACCATGTGCGCGGTGCGGCCATAAACATCGTTACCAAGGATTATACGGGAGAAAAGCATACTTCGGGACAGTTGCAGGGAATGTATACTCAAAGCAAATATGCCGAGGGACGGATGAAAGGGAACATACTGCACGTGAACAACAAACTCACTCTTGATGCAGACTATTCTTACACATACGGCAACAGCTATGCCGAGGCAGACCACGAAGCACTGCACCCTTTAAGCAGCGGACGGGTGGCATATGCCGACCATACCGCCAATAAGATCCGCTCCATCTACCATTATTATCGCGCAGGCATGGATTATCAGTTTGCCCGGAATCATACATTGAGCTTGGCTTACACCGGAAGTTGGGCAAGCTATCATTCCGATAACAACACGACCGGCAGCAGCATCTCCCGTCAGTCAAGCAAAGAACATAACTGTTTGCATAATGTAGACTTCAATTACAGCCTGCCTTTCGGCCTGCAACTGACGGCTTCTTATACCCGATACGAAGCCCCGAAAGACCAATTGCTGAACGGACAATTGAACGATATGGAAAAGAACCTCACCGCAACCAGCAACCAAAAGATAAACAAGTGGCTGGCGGCGGCTGATCAGACACACTCGCTTAGAAACGGTTGGGGGCTTTCATACGGCATCAAAGCACAGTTCACCAACAATAACAGTTTCCAGACCACACGTACCCCTGACGGGAAGACATTGCCCGAAGCCACGAGCAGCGTGAACATTGACGAGCGTATCGTAAACGCATATATGGGTTTCAGCAAGCAAATGGGAAAGAATGTCAGTGTGGACGGTTCTGTTACCGCAGAGAACTATCACACTCCGCGTTGGAACGAATGGCGCGTTTATCCTGCGATAAATGCCATCTGGAACATAAACGACCGCAACATGCTCAACCTGTCATTCAGTTCCAATGCCAAATATCCGAGCTATTGGAGCACAATGAGCAGCATACATTATTCGTCCGCTTATACGGAGATATGGGGTAACCCCGAACTGAAGCCGTCGAGCAGCTACGACTTTTCATTAATGTGGCAGTTGAACAGACGTTATACCTTTGTGGCGTTCGCCAATCTTGTTCCGGACTATTCGGTGCAGTTGCCCTACCAGCCCTCCGACCGCATGGCGGTGATTATGAAAGAAGTGAACTTTAATCATCGCAATACGTTCGGGCTTCAAGCGTCTGCGCAGTTTAAGGCGGGAACGTGGCTGAACGGGAATGTGTTTCTGGCAGGTCTTTATACAAACGACAAATGTGATGATTTCTTCGATTTGTCATTCAATCGTGACAAGTTGAGCGCCATAGCCGGAGGAGTTGCTTCGGCGCTTTTGAGCAAACGCGCCAATCTGCGTTTTGTTCTGAATCCGTTCTTCCAGTCCGATGCCATCCAAGGCGTATATGACATAAAAAGCATGTTCACTTTGGATGCCTCGCTGCGATGGGCGTCGGCCAACGGAAAGTGGAACGTGGTTGCTTCCGGGAAAAATCTGACAAACCGCCACTTTAACACACGTTCCGTATATGGCAACCAACATTTCGCGCTGATTGCCTGTCAAGACTGGATCAATACCTCCCTGTCTGTAATCTACAAGTTTGGAAATTACAAACAGAAAAACACAAAAGAAGTTGATACGTCGAGAATGGGATATTGATGGAAACAGGTAGATTATATTGAATATCAGTTGATTGATTGGCTTTGATGGCGGCAAGAAAGTCAAAGGCAGGAAAGAACATATTATTGTTGATACGCCCGGATTGCCAATGGCAGTTAAAATTCATACTGCAAATATTCATGACAGTATCGGGACCGTAGAGCCTGTAAAACAACTTCGGTATATATTTCTAAGATTGAAAACGACAGAAAAATGACTACGGATTATGAATATAAAACGGAATCAGCAAAAGCTATGCTACAAATTGCATTCTGTCAAATCATGCTTAAAAAACTTATTCAATAGATTCAAAACAGATTCTTATTATGGCGGAGAGTTGGAATAGT